>Ga0214545_1000233_pt1 | contig 76700 bp, 35 predicted proteins | sample CNSS4metaG_FD_160064 | JGI IMG/M metagenome (GOLD analysis project Ga0214545, IMG submission 160064) | Root nodule microbial communities from cowpea collected in UCLA plant growth center, Los Angeles, California, USA - CNSS4 | ecosystem: Host-associated > Plants > Roots > Nodule | place: USA...
TTATTAATGCTGGAGATTATTTGTTCTCAGTGATTATTTTTTCTTTCATCATTGCATATATTATTCTTGTCAATAGTGGTTGAAATTTAACTTTTAACTAATACTAATTAAGATTTCTTTGTGAATACAGTAAGTTTTTGTGAATGTCAATTTAAATAATTGTGATCAAATATCAACTTAAAATAATATTGATCTATCGTAATTCAAAAAAATGTTGTCTATATTATAAGTTGAATTTCCTTTTTATAAATTTTGATAGAAAAATAACATCAATAAAAATCAACTAAATAGATCATCTACACTGATATTTTTTAATTATTAAGTATTATTTAATATTTCAATAAATTTTTTTACAAATTCAAATATTTTACTCATATTAAAAATTTAAAAATTTAAATTATTTTATTTAAACAAGTATTTAAAAATAAAATAATTTAAAATTAGATGAATTGAAATTTATTGTATTTAAATATTTAAAAATTGTAATATTTTTTCCAAACTAGCATACCAATAATTGGCTGCTGGAAGATTATTTTATGAAGACTAGTGGGTTTCGTGTCCAAACTATATCTGTGTCTCTCACACACGGTCATTTCATATATTTTTCACAGGTGAAAATGGGACAATTGATGGACAAGGAGATGTGTGGTGGAATAAGTGGAGACAGGGATCTCTTCAGTTTACCAGACCAAACCTTGTTGAATTTGTGAATTCTTAAGATATCATTATTTCAAATGTAATCTTCAAGAATTCTCCTTTCTGGAACATACACCCAGTTTACAGCAGGTATAGGTCGAGATAGGTTAGCACTCTTGAGGAATTTAACGTCTGGTGATAGATAGCATTCTTCATGTCTCTTATTTATTATTTTTGTACCAATATTTTACCATGATGTTTGTATGAATTCTTTATAAGTTTTTGTTACTTTGTTTCTAGAAACTAACTGGCTCTCATCCTTAGATCTGATTCCTAATTGTCTGATTTCTTTGCAGCAATGTTGTTATTCGATTTGTCACCATTTTGGCGCCACGAGACTCTCCAAATACTGATGGCATTGATCCAGGTAAGTAGTGGTTGGTTTCTAGACAGAAAAATATTGGCAAAACATTCTTTTAGATATTCAAAGTTTTGTATGAGTGTTACCTTTTAAGTTTCGCATGTAAGTTTATGGTTTAATTAATAATAGAGATTAGGAGAGAATGAGTGATACTGAGCACACATTATGAAAATAGTGAAATTGATACAACAAACAGCTTGCACATACTGTGCTAGGTTACTAACTGGTCTTATTTTATTGTTTGTAGCCAATGCATTTTGGTTTTTGGAATTCTTTCCCTTTTAAACACATCTGTCTTGTTTGATACTGGTCACAAGATGCACTCAAATGTAGTCAGTGTGGCTTGAGATTTGACCAATATCCTCTCAAGTTTTGTATTTATATTGCCTTCCACCAAGTTAACAACACTACAATGCAGTAGTTAATGGCAAAATCCCAGTGGTTATCTGGTGGTTGAAATTTACGGCACCATTTGGTTGGTTAGACAAGTTAAAAAAAAAAAAAAAACCATTTCATATCATTCATACAAGTAATTCATTGATGCAGATTCAAGTTCAAATGTATGCATAGAGGATTCATACATATCTACTGGAGATGATCTTGTGGCTGTGAAGAGTGGATGGGATGAATACGGGATTGCTTATGGCCTTCCCAGCTCTAACATCACCATCAGGCGCGTAAGTGGATCATCTCCATTTGCTGGGATTGCTGTTGGCAGTGAAACCTCTGGTGGGGTGGAGAATGTACTTGCTGAACACATCAACCTTTACAAAATGGGAATTGGTATTCACATTAAGACCAACAGTGGCAGGGGTGGATTCATAAAGAATATAACAGTGTCTCATGTGTATATGGAGGAGGCAAGGAAGGGAATAAGGATCTCAGGTGATGTTGGGGGCCACCCAGATGACAAATTTGATCCGAATGCTCTTCCCCTTGTGAAGGGTGTCACAATTAAGAATGTTTGGGGTGTGAAGGTTTTGCAGGCTGGCTTGATACAAGGGGTGAAAAATTCACCTTTCACTGATATTTGCCTTTATGATATCAACCTTCGAGGAGTGACAGGACCTAGAAATCCTCCTTGGAAATGTTCTGATGTGTCTGGGTTTGCTCATCAGGTTAGTCCTTGGCCATGTTCTGAACTTAGCAGCAACCAGCAGGGGTCATGTGCCAATTACTCCTGAGAGGAGCAACCATTGGCTTCTTTTGTTGATTTATCGCAATGGAAGACATTGCAAAATGAAGACTTGTTTGTTTAAATTTTAGTGGAATTGATTTAGACTAATAATTTTAAATTGTTAAATGTAATTGAGATGTATGTCTAAGTTCATTTCAATAATAAAAATTATGTTAAAATATGTCCCAATTAAATGAAGTTTTTTGGGGTTTAAACAAACATGCCCTGAATTTATTAACATATAATGTGTGTTATGTTAAGTAAAAGTAAGGTATTATTTGATGCATTGTAGGGAAAACATAAGTAAATCTAAATAAAAATTATATTTGAAAACTGTAAAGGTTACTCTTTAAAATATATATGCTTTCAGCTATTAGAAAATCAAGGGAATTAATTTAAAAATTTATGCTCTCGTTATTAGTATTCCTGTTAGTATTCCTGTGAAACCGATGTTAATTTCTTAACGATGCATATTTTTCTCTGTTTCTTAAAACAAGAGTTGATATTGGAAAAGTTAAAATAGAAGCATCATGCTGGGACAACCAAATTCTATCTTCAATTTCTGTATCTAGCATTCATCCAAGAATAATATTATAATAGAATATTCTTTGGAGATAAGAACTCATGATACATCATACACAAATTTAGAAATAGGACAAATTTATGATTTTGTAGCCAAGCCCACTTTAAATTAACTCAACGCCATGCCTACGTTTTAAATTAACTTGGTAAAGCTAGTTTGCTATGTATATCTATCAGCTCCAAACATAAAACATTTTGTTTACACAAATCTTTTATAGTGAAAATTAATTGACAAAACCCAAAAATATTTATTATATCATTAATATTAAACTTATTTATTTTTTAATATGTACAAAACTAACTGAAAATAAAATTAATAACCATTGTCGCCAGGTGAAATAATTTAATCAACAACGTTGATAAATGAAACGGAAAAAGTTGAAGGAAACGTGGCTTACGTTGGAAGCGAGGGTAAAGTAGGCAGAGTAATCCTGTGTAGCCAATTTTATATACAGCAAACTTTTAGGTGAACCACAACCGTTGATCATCCATCATACCGAATTTAAACAACGGCGAGAAAGTGACGAGCGCTCCAGATATGTTCTTCATGGATTATGAAGCTGGGGATGCAGGAGAGGATCGAAGGAGTTGAAATGAGGTCATAGCACTCGAGAAGCAGAAGTAGCACTGCACAACAGAAGCACATGCCATCGTCATGTCTCTGCTGGAGTCTTTGTTAGTAATCGCTTTCACTGACACATAAAAAGCGAGAAACGCACACACTCTCCCTCTCTTCTCAAATCGTCGTTGTCTTCCATGGCTATTCGACCTCCTGCTTCTTCTTCACTTTCGTCACCTTCTGGTAAATTTTTCGAACTCTTCTTTCTACGCTATTCAATTTCCGAAATACTATTACTCCGTCAAATAGACAATCCGTTAATTCATTTCGCAACAAAACGATTGGTCCTGGGGAAATCCTTTTGCTCATGCATGCTTATTTAAATCTAGTTAGATTATAATGTTCTCAAGTTATTAGGCTCAATCGAGTTTTTAAGTAGGAGAATGCTTCATTTGCTTTTACAATAATAGAACTGTGGAGTTCGCCGGAGCAAAATCAATAACTTAAATGTTTTTACGGTCTTAAGATTGTCAAGAAGTATAAAAGTTTTAGGGCTAAATGCGGATTTTAGGAATTTGATAACGAGAAGGAGCGCAAAATTTTGATCGAGACTATGTTGTTGTTATGGAGTGATAGAACTTATACGACTTTAGTTATTTTATACATTTTGAGATTTTCTTTTGTTTTATGTGATTTGAGTTACGTACACTACACATGCTAGGAATTTGACTTTGAGAGTTTTGACTTCGAGAGTGAGAGCAAATTTTTTACGGAGACGGGATTTTTTGTTCTCGAATGATAGAACATCTTAGATGATTTATAATTTTTTTACACATTTTTGACATTTCCGTTTCTTTTATGTGTTTTGAGATACTTGCCTACAGTACACTTGTTATCGTCTTTGACTTGAGGATTTATGTTGTGTTCAAATGCTCTCTCTTCTGGATGGTGTTTTCATATTTGTTCAACACTGTGTGTCTTGTAGAAGGGATATGTTACTCTACATCATATGGAATAACAAGCAATTCAATCAAACTTCCTATTGATGGCCGAAGATGGCATGACCTTGCCAGCACAAGGTGCTTATATATTGCATGTTGATGATTATTTACCCTTATTCAGAAAATAGAGTGATCAGTTTGAAAGTCAATTCACCCTTCTCTTGCTTATGGAATTGTAATAGTACTACATGTGGGATTATTCAATTTGTCTCTATTAGAGACAAGGAAATTAGGGAAAGATATTTTATATTTATTTGCATCCAAATTCCGTATCAGTATGGCACTCGACTATTATGAGTGACTTCTTTTCTTTCCTTCCCTTTTTATTTTTTTATAGGCCTTGATATCACTGTTAGATTCTTTTCAGGAGATACATTGGAAAGATACTGCACCAATGAGTCATAAGCAAATCCATATAAGAGATTACGACACCTCTTCAACTTAAAACTTTAAAACAATGAGTTTGTGGGTCTTTATATATTGCTCAACTTTTTTATTTCTACTCAAATGGGATTCAAATTCATACTTAGATTCCTAGCATCTAAAACCCTCAAAACAGTAATGCTATATTTTTAACGGGTTTAACTTTTATTTATGTGAGACCAATATTTTCAGTAGTCTCTTCCTTCTATTGATTCTGCAATCAAATATTCCATTTACTGTGTTAGTTGAAAATTAACAAAAACTGTGATTGCGGAAATTATTTATATGGGCTTGTTCTTGTCACTTGTGAAATCTTGTTTATGTTATTATTCTTCTTGAAAGATCTTAAATGCTTTGTTTCCTGAAACAGTTTTGGTTATCTTTAGGTACAAAAGTTCATGTTTTGGATTGCCACACCTCCTTTGGCCATCCACAGGGCATGATCAGTGCCTTTCAAAGGTTAATGTTGCTGCAGATTATTCAGATTCTATACCCGATTCTTCTGATCACATGGATGAACAAGGTTATCATCCTCTTGAAGAACTGAAAGGTTCTGATGATATAAAGCCAGCTAGACTCTCTCCTCCTGAAATGGCAAAAACAACTGTAGAGGTTTGTGCCTAAATGCATTCGTGAATGTGAAAGGAGTTAATTTGCTATATCTAGAGATGCAGGCTTAGCACACTTAATATGATTTTTCTATTTTGCTTAACGTATTTTGGTGGTATCCATATCCTTTTATCATCATGCCCTGTTTGTTGGCATTAGGCTAATAAAAACGCCTTGCTAGTATTTCCTGGAATGGTACACTGTGAACCACATGAGCAGATTTCATGGGCTGAGTTTCAATACCATATTGATGATTTTGGTGGTTTGTTTTTTTTTTTGTTATATATATATATATATATATATATATTTTGTTTATGATGTGAGAATTATCAATTACCTTAATGAATTCATGATTTAGTATTAAACATTGAGAATTTTAACTTATTGCTTTAATTTGTTTTTCTTTTCTGTAGATATATATTTTGAAATCTTTGATGATGCAAACATTTTGGCAGATCGTGGAGCTAACAATCCTGTGGTAGGAATTTAGTAGCGGTTTACAAAGGGATTTCATTGTTAGTCATGCAAAGAGTTACCGACTATGCTTAGCTGTTGAGATTTCTCTTTTTCTTCTCTACTCTAAGGATTATTCCACACCCTTTTTCTTATATTTCTCTGTCACCCTGTGATGCAAATTATTATTATTATTATTCTCTGTTTAAATTTGAAGTACATGAAAGCTGCATATATGTGTCAGGGAACCGTCTGATGCCTGTGTGTAGTATTTCTAGTTATAAGGTCCAGGCTTCTAATCTCTTCTTCCACTTACTTCTCTCTTGTTTCTTTTCTTTTCTTTATTTCTTTTGACTGATGTATTTGGGACTCCTTGTTAGATTTCATGTTTTCACTCAATAAAAAAGCCAATTTCACATATGAAGTTACTAATTCAGATCATGAGATTATGTACTCATCTTAAAAGTATTATTTTTTTAAGTGATTCAACTTTGTTTTTATTGAACAGCTTGAAGAGCTATATTTGTTGTTTGGACGGTAAAGTGAAGTAGTTTTGGCATGGTCTTTTTGTTTCCCCGTCCTTATCTATAACGTAGAAGTTGTGAAATTGATATTCAGGGTCTCTGTTTCTTCAGAGTGTTTTCATTGGAATGGACATCCCAATATATGATAATAATAGAAGAACTGCTAGTGAGTATGACATTTTCAATAATGGAAAGGATGATGAATTATTCACATTTGATGATGAAGATGATGTTGTTGAGGTTTGCATTTTCAGATGTTTAAATTATGGAATTTAGAAAGTTGTTTTAGTTACCAATTGTTTCTTTTTATGCATGTGAGTAATTTAAATCTGAAGTGTATTCTTCTTCAAACAGGTCTCTGAAATGGAGGAGTTTAACATTTCTGTGAATTGGGGACATCCTGACACTACAAACTCTATTCATCCAATTTATTTCTCGAAGTGTTTAACAAAGGTCCTCCATCCTCCCCAAAAAAGAACACAACAAAAACCGATAGATAGCTAATATCTCAAGTTTCAACATGAAAATGATTTAACAGATTCATAGGTTCTGGGAGAAATAACATTTATCCTTTACGATTTTTCTTCTAGGCGGTCAACAACGTGGAATATATTAAAAGAATGGACCATCCTTCAAATGGTGTTTCTATTATAGGGTTCCTTAGACCCATTTACGATGAAGAAAGGTCTTATCTAAGATGGATGTATCACACTGAAGATGGTACCGTATACATCTCTGGCTTGAGAGGTATCAGTTAACTACAAGATCGATATCCATGATCTACTGATTTCCTTTATACTCATTTAGTATAAAAGCATTAAGTTTTTCTAATAGCATCTAGCGGAGAACCATATACATTCCTAAAATTGAAATTTGTAGAGCATACATTTTCATTGAGGAGGGATGTAAAGTTTCATGTTGGAAGTTCAAGTTAAGGATGCACATGTACACCAATCCAGTTTTAACTTTTATGTCACTTTCATGTTTTTATTTATATGTAGAGCAATTAGTTTATTAATTTGTTGGCCAACTTATGTCTATTTTATGTAATACATTCTTGTTATGGCACAGTTATGAATAAGGGTGTTAAATGGCTCTGAACTTCTTCACAATTCTGTATTGTAGAATGATCTTGTTTAGTTGACTAAAGTTGTGACTCAAACTTGGTGTTAGTTGTTTGGGTTCACTACTATTGTTTGTTGGTTTTTGTCTAGTCAATCTAGTATTTCAATATAACAATCAAGCTTGAAGTTTGTCTTTGCAGTTCTCTGAGAATTTTGCATTTATATAACCTGCAGAGGCAAAGGCTCTTCTTTATCAGTGACATGAAATCTTAGTTTTTACAAAAAAGACTGTAGATTCATTGGTAAATTTTTTTAACTTTGTTCCTTTTCGATGATTGTATGGCGAAGATTCTTACTCAAATAGTATTGATGACCAAGGAAACAGTAATTCGACACTATATAGATTAGAGATCCTGAAAATCAAGCTCTACTCCTTGTATGGAAATCAGGTAGGTGTCACAAAACCGGTTCTTTCTTTCTTTGTCTATCTATCTATCTATATAACAACACCTTGTTATTAAGAGTGTGTGTTAATAATTTATGACTTCATTTTTGAAAAATACACCAAAAGGTGTAGCCTGCTAAAATACCCCTACAAAGCAAATGGGGGTACACTAGCAAATCCACAATATTTTTCTGTAATTTGAAGCATCATTAAGTTTGTTGAGATCTATATTCTAAATTTCAAATTATGAATGTTCTACATGTACACAAAAAATGCAGTCTGAAATTAGTGTGCTGGAGTTTCAAGATGCTGAACCTGATATTCTTGCACACTCTTCTTCGGAAATTCTGGAACGGTTCAACAGATTCTGTCATGATGATCTTAAAGCACTTTGCAAGAAGAAAGGTCTTGATGCTGAGGTAATCCAATTTTTCCCCCGCTTTATTCACTATGTAGATCTTTCAAATAAATCAATTTCACTGGATAATAGGTTATAAAATAATTCCACATTTATTTACATCTTCATTCTTTTCGTTTATGACATCAAATAAATGAAGGAAAGCCTCCCTTGTTTTCCATCGGATATACCAAACAAGGAAATTGATGACTCTTTACTTCTCTCCTTTTCTTTTCTATCTTACTTCCTCCCTCCATGATGATGCCAAGCAAATAAACTGTCGTAGGAAAGGACTTTTATTTGCTTCATTATCTGTTTTATTCTTTGATTTTGTGTCTACTGTTAACAATTGGTTTAAGCCGATTGTTTATTTTACTGTTACTATTACTTGGCTTCCAGGGAGCTTACCTGGTTGGGGTTGACAGCCTGGGCGTGGATGTTAGAGTTTTCTCAGGTGCAGAAGTAAAAACTCATCGCTTTCCATTCAAAATCCAGGTAAGGATTGTGGGTTTCCACAGAATGTACATTATTCGAGATTGATCTTGGACCCTCACCTGAACATCCTAGTCAAACATGCGTATTAGTTATTAAAACAATCTAATTGCTATCAACCTCTTACGGATAAGATAATTTGAGGGTTGACTGTGTAAGCTTATGATTTGTATGCTATCCAGTGTTTGATGCTGGACATTTACATGATAATGTTAAAATAACTCCAGTGGAACAAGGAAAACTATATTTGTATCATAACCCAAAACATATTGATGATTTAGTTTTTATAATATTTTTTGAATTTCTGAGGCTCCTGAATATTTGAAGCAAATCTACAAGTCTGAGGTTCTTAGTGAACCAATGTGCCACGCACATATAACAACATGCCTGCCTAGCACATGGGAAGATTTGAACTGGATTCGCCAGAAATATATATTTTGGTAGAATTTTGGGAAGTGGGCTTCATAATTAACAGTTTAATATCAGAAGATTAAATACAGGAAGGTAAACAAACCTTTGTCTGGGGTAAGGTGATGAACATTTGTGATCAGAAGAGTAGGGAACACTGTTGTGTCTGTGATTGACCAAGTGTGAAAGAAGTCTTTATGGTCCACAACCGTTCATTTAAGGCATTTTAATTTAATGGTTACCAAGAGCCTACAACATAGACTATTTTACTCCATGGACTTGGCTTATATAAGCTTTTGTAACTGATATAAATTTGCTAAAAGAAGAAACCTTCAGCCTGGCATGTTTTCGAATTAATTAATGGATTTTTCTTCACTTTGTAGGCTGCCACCATAAACGCAGCTGCAAAGCAGATTTGGCAACTCCTGTTTCCTCGATCTCAACGCAAGAAGAATATGAAGAAGTGGCGGACCACCACCATGATTTGATAGGTGATTGGTCCTTATTTGTTCACTTTGTCCTTCTCAATCTGTCCCTAGAGTCTGTTCTGGAGCGATTGATGTCTTCATGTATGAATAGTTCTATAATCTGTACATTTTTTCCAGAGTAAATCCTATACAGCATTTTTGGATACATCTTCAAAGTTTAGGAAAAGAGGTAAGGGTTGTGTCACTCTTCAAAGAAGATTAGTGGCTGCAAATAATAAACCCAAGTTTACTTAGGTTGATCTTTACTAATGCACAAAATTGAGAAGCAAGTACTTGTGTGTTTGTTTGCAAATTAAGCTTGTCAAATAGAGAGACACATTCCGATACATAAAACTGAGTAACGAGTATTTTATCTCATTGAGATAATCAACTGGTACGGTGAACCGTAACTTTTATCTAAAGATATCCATGTTGGCTCTATAATTTTATTTAGGTTGAAAAATGGTTGTCTTCTTTTTCCTCCTTTACTCCCTTATAAATTAGAAATGTTAAAATGTTCAGCTTTCTGTTTGGTGAATTATAAGGATAGCATTTATTCATTGTTTGGTGAAGAATAACTGATGCTTAAGGACAGCATTTATTCATAAAACTGTTTCCTCAGGAGATCATATTTTTTTAAATATGCAATTATTCTGTGATTAGTAAATTGTATATATAGTTTGAATTCCAGGATGATCTGTAGCATAGAACATGTTATCCACAAATTATTGTTTAGCTCCCATCCTTTTATAGCACGAGACATATTATTTTGGCAACTGCATAACCTGTATTCTTAGTAAATACTATTAAATATTCATTGCACATCTTTGTGCCGTTGGCCTGTTATTGTTATTTTATTTTCTGGGCGGTAGGAGCTCGAAAGCTATTTTCAAGGTAAAGTGTTTTTCACATTTTCTTACCTTGGAAGCCACTTTTAGTATGAATGTTGCTTAGCATAAAAGGTCTTACGTTTTTAGAATTAACTGTAAACTTACATTTTAGCAAGATAATGTTAGGAACTCATACCATTTGAACTTATGTTTGAAGCTTTTTTTTTATAGATTTAGAAGCACGTTTAAAATATTCTATTTCAATTGATAGGCTTTCAATTAAGTTGCAACCATCAGGCTTTGAACATCTTTGATACATAATAATACCAGCGAACCATTGTTCAGTTGTCATTTTAGCTCCAACTAAATAATATATCCTCATCTACTCTATGTTGGTGCTCCTCATAATGCTGAGACCAATGAAAGGTTTGAGCTTTTGCAGGCTGCCACTTGAGCTATGAATGCTCATCTTTGTAGTATTATTAATATTATTAATTATTAATACGAATACATATTTGACATATGATATGTCAATATGCAACATATGCTGTTTTTTAAAATTTCGACACTTGCAAGGATATCATTTTTGACTTCTGCCAAATGGCAACTATCATGGGATGAAGACATCTTGCTCTTACGTCTTTATGACTCCTATGTTGTCACGTCTATTAATTTATGGTTGTTTATTGAAGTTTACCATTTTCTCTTGGCAATAAATTAATAATAACTGTCCTAAGAGATAGTTTGAATTAAGTAAAAAGAAAAGTAATATAAAGAGAAAGAGGAAAAATAGTGAAAGTTGCAAGTGATTTATTTGATATGATAGATTTTTATTTTGTAAATTGATATATTTTAAAAAATTAACGAAATGTTCCTGTGTTAAAAATAATATGTAATTAAATGGTAATAAGTGTTTAAATATTCACCATCTATTTCGAGTTAAATCACTGTCGATGGAAAGGGATAATTTAAAATATATATATAAATTAAGAATTGAAATAAATTTCAAACTAAAATAACTAATAGTCATTATAAAATTTTAGTAAAAGAAAAAGGTATATTTCAAAACAAAATTAAAATAAGCTACTCACCAAAATTCAAATTAGTTATTAGTTATTATTTATTTTATTATTATATACAAAATGTAAGTATTAATAAAATATTATTTATTGAATCAATTGGTTTAAGATATGAACAATGTTTAGTGCGACTAATAAAACAACTAAGCTAATTTGATTACAGAAAAAAAAAATGAGTAAGATAGTCACAATAATTTATTCTGAGTTTATAATTTAAAAGTTATAGTTTGCTTTGTAACGTTCTAAATATTAAATAAATTGATTTTAAATTAAGATAATATAATAACATAATATCTTGGAGTTAATGATAATCTATTATATCATAATATATTAGTTGTAATAATATTATAGGTATGTATATAAGCTCCGTAACTCAGAAGTAAGAGATAAATAGTTTGTCGATGTTTGGTGTATCCAAGTTTAGTGAAATGACAGAAATAATATATTTCACTAAAATCTTGATTGACAAAACTTTAATTTAGGGAAAAAAATTTAAACAAAAAAATAGAGTACACTCCGTAGTTTACTCTATCATGTATGCTTAATAAAGTATAGGTCTTTATAAATTTTTGCACTTTTGTTGAATATTATTTAATTTTCTAGGTGCACTATGTAGTGACAATTTTTATCTATTTTTAATTAAGTTTTTTTTTTTAAATTTTTTCATTGATTGAGTTATGTGTTTATTTATCATTTTGCATATTTGTTTCTATATAGGACGATCACATCGATAACCGAGTACAATCTTTTTTAATCATTTTAGTCATCGACCACACTATTCTAACTATATTACCCCATTAATGATAAAATATTAAAACTAAAACCATAAAAACTCATTTAAAAAATATAAAAATTATTAAGAAAACAAAATTAATAATACTGTAACTTAAAATATCTAAATTTTTTTAGTAACTCGAAACTTAATTAAATTTTATTATATAATTTAATATTTTGTGTAGCAAATACAAATTTTATTAATATAATAAAATTATGAAGTTATATTCTTATCCATAATTACTGTTAAATATTTTAATCTAATAAGCTATAAAAAATAAAATATATTTTTAATTTTTAAACTTTGACGTAAATTAAAATTTTATGTTTTAGACTTTTGTTACATTTTTATTTTTAAACTTTGAAAATTATATATATATATATTTCTTTTAATTTAGTTAAGTTAGTTTGTTTTAAATGTTAGACAATTTTAGGATAATATTTAATTTTGAATTAAAAATTATTTTTCCATAATTAATAGCAACAGATTATGCTATTAAAAAGTAATCAAGACTTATATCGAAGGATTATCCATACTTATATATTTCTTCTTGGTGTTACGTATATCTCTTAATTTTACTCTTAAATATTTTTTTAAAATTAAAATAATTATTTTATAAATATTATCTTCTAAATAATCATTTATTTAACTTTATCAATTTTTTATTTGATATTTTTTATCTTAACTAATGAAAACACGTGCTATGTTTTTTATTTTTTAAATTTTGATAAAATTTTGAATTAAAATTAATAAAAAATACATAACTAATATTAAAATAGTTGCTAAACATAAAATTAGAAAAATAAAATATGTAACCAAAAGAAATATTTAAAAATAATTATTAAGAATGTAAAAGATTTTTAAAATAATAGTTGAAGATAAATTATTTATAAAATAATTAATTTTTAAAATACTAATTAAAGTTAAAATTAAAAAATGAAATATTAATATAAAAGAGATATCTCTTATTTATAATATTAACACTTTTATTATTTTTTATTATAATAAACACACATGCTAGGTATGTTTTTACCGGATAAAAGTAAAAATAAAGATTGTCTAAATGTTTGAATTTGACATAAGTAATATAATATTTTATATAAAAAAGATGGTCCATATAAAAGAGGTTCTGACTAGTGGTTATATTTCTTTTTAAACACTTTATCTTCTATATTTTCATTTTATTTTTCTAATTATAATATAAATCAATATTAATGTTAAATAGTTATTTAAATAAAAATTAAATAATTATTATCTTTAAGTAATTATAACATTTATTATATTTTAATTATTATATCTATTTACGTTTCAAACAAGATTTCTAGATCAAAATTTGCTTTCCAACCGATTTTTCGGATTGAATCTGGAAAATAACACGGCCAAAATTTAGGGTTTACGATTGTAGTTTTTTTCTTAAAGTGTGCTGTTTTAAAAGATTAAATGAAGGAGTAGTGTTAAATGTGTGAAAATCTCAAAAGAAGTCTCTATCTCTGTTTTTATCTTCTTCTTTTTTCCTTCTGGTTTGTTTCTCAGAAATAAATTCTGGGTTAATTTTGCGAACAAAAATTCAAGAAAATAAGATATCATGGCTCTGTCTTCTCTCTCTTCTGGACTTGTTTTGCAGAAGAATATGTGAAATTCTGAGAAACGACGAGGTGAGAGCAAATAGTTGTTGCAGTGGCCGTCCAAGGGTGAAACTTTGGCATATTTAAATGAGACCCCATCATTAAAAATTCAGTCTTTGATAGTCCTCTTCTCCTTGTTCTCATTCTCCCATCTTTGTCTGTTCTCTTCGGTCAACGTTGCTTTCTCTCTCCTCGAGTTTTGAAATATTGAATGATGACGCCGGAGAAGGAGAAGGAGAAGGAAAAAGAACAGGATCAGGTGGTGGTTGATGCAGGGATGAAGAGGTACAGGAATGGAGAAATCTGGGAGTTTGAGGATGACTTGGGTGTCTCAGATGGCGACCATGGTGTCTTGTTGGGTGTGGACGGTGGAACTACCTCCACTGTGTGCATTTGTATGCCCATGATTCCTTTTTCTCACTCTCAGCTCCATTCTCTTCCCACCCTTGCAAGGGCCGTTGCTGGATGCTCCAATCACAATAGTGTTGGAGGTAATTCATAATCCCCTCTCTTGTACACTTGGTGTTTGATGATTTCCCTTTGGGGCTTTGTCTCGAAATTTGATTTTCTTTTGTGGGTTTGTTGGAATATTTGCTGCGTGTTTGGGCATTTTGATTGATCTGGTTGTTTACATTAACACACTGTTTGGTTCAGTGTGTGTTGTGTTTCAATTCCCTTATTGGGTTGGGAACTATGGGGAGGATAAGAGAGACCTATTAGTTTGGATATACATTTGTTATGTTTAGGCAATTTGGTTATCAGAAACATTTTGTAATGGGGAAAGTGGCTGTTTGGTTATGAAGCCAAATGACTTGTTGATCTAAGGTAGTCACAAGCAATTATGACCTGCAACTAAACTGTTGAAGATTGATCATTTAGGAAAAGCTGCAATCTTATGTACATTCCTTGGTTTGAGTTGTTTAGGTCTTTTAAAGATTACATTCTTGTTATCGGGTTTTCTATCTGGCATTCTAAAGAAGCTTTGGCTACACTGTTTTTGTGTTTAGATGTGCCTATTTTTAATCTTCATTGTGCTCTCTCCCTTATTTTACAATAATGAAGTTCTTATTTTAACCATCCTGCTCTCCTCCCAAAAAAAATGCTGATATCTTATGGTTGCTGGACAAGTACTCTTGTACCATCTCCATTAGTTCGTTTTTGTGTGTTAAATTTGTGCATAAACAACAGACAAAGTTTCATGCATTCAACAGTTTAAAGAATTATATCTGTCATAATAAAATGAAGATCGAATTCCGGGGGAAATCTTATTATTAGCTGTTACCATTAATCACTTCTTCTGCAGATATTGCTGCAAGGGAAACAATAGAGCAGGTTATGGCAGATGCTCTTTCAAAGTGTGGTTCAAAACGATCTTCAGTCCGAGCTGTTTGTTTGGCTGTATCTGGTGTTAACCATCCAACAGATCAACAAAGAATTCTCAGTTGGCTTAGGTTGCTAAGCTTAATTTAAGTGTATCTTCATTTTTTTTTTTTGTGTGTGTTGATAAGAAGGCATATAAATCTATTTTTACTCATGCTATTGGAAGAAACTAACAAAGTTATTTATTTTATTTATCTCCTTAGCTTTTATAAGTAATGAATATACTTTGTTTTTATATCTAATGGCATATATGATCTGTATGTTAGTTTTTGTAATATATTAAATTGTGGTTGAATGTAACTGAGTTTTAAGCTGTTTATCATAATCTAATGGAAGAGAATTGTGTTCCTAAATAAAAAATAGAGACCATAAATGAAATCAGTTAATCGTATCATGAATAACAATGTTACTACTAAACTCAACCTTTATAAAGGAAAGTGATGACAAACATCTGCTATATTAGTTTACCTATATAACAAGTCTACTCCGTTATACCAGTTTTATATAAGATTGAAAGAAACTGACTTTCTTCATTGTTTTTAATTTGCCAAAGCCATATGCGTAAAATAACTAAAGCCAGGACCACAATACAAGTGGGGGACTTATCCATAAAGAATTGAAACTTATTCAATCTGTAGCTTATTTGTACATTCTGCTGGTTCAGTTCTTTAAAGATGATGTGTCATTTAATATCCATCATAGTTTATCTGTTATTCTAAAGACTGAACCATGCTGTGGCCTTATGTAAACAGGGATATATTCCCAAGCCATGTGAGGTTATATGTTCTAAATGATGCTGTGGCTGCTCTGTCAAGTGGAACAGTGGGTAAACTTCATGGATGTGTACTAATTTCTGGCACAGGGAGCATTGCTTATGGATATACTGAAGATGGAAAAGAAGCAAGATCAGCAGGTGCCGGACCGGTCCTAGGTGACTGGGGCAGGTAATCTAACTACTATTTCTTTGTTCATGAGACTTGTTTCATTTCTTCTGTAACACAAACCTTGAAAATTAGCTTAGTAAAAAGTGTAAATATGGAGACTAATAATTTCATTAGCCAGAAAAGGTTTTAACTTTGTAAATTGGTCCAACCTTAATCTTCTTAAAAGCTCTTTCTGTATCATATATATTGACATCACCCATATTATTGACAAAAGATATAAAAAGAGCCATGGGGAACGTCTTTCTCTTGGTGTCCAACTTGATTCCATATATTACTTGTTGAAAGTTTGATTTTTTATTTGCAGTGCATATGGAATAGCTGCAAAGGCACTAACTGCAGTAGTAAGAGCTTATGATGGTCGTGGTCCAAGTACAATGCTTGCCAGTAGTATTTTGCAAAAACTTGGTCTTTCTTCTGCAGAAGAAATAATTGCGTATGCATTATAGTTGTATAATTGTTCATTTATTTTCATTTGTGAAGTAAATAGCTAGTATTTGGAAATCTTACTGTTAGAAATGCAACAAGAGAACCAAAACTTACTACCTAGCCTATCCACAAAGCAAATGCAAACTAAGTTGACTTATATATATATATATATATATATATATATATATATATATATATATATTTCAAAGATGAGAAATTTTAAGTTGGAAGTAATTTTGTCAACGCAGTGCAATTTAATGTGATCATGTTATGTTCAGATGGACCTATGCAGATCCCTCCTGGGCCCGCATTGCAGCCCTTGTTCCAGCTGTAGTGATCTGTGCAGAGGCTGGTGATGAGGTTGCAAATAATATCTTACTAGAATCTGTCCAAGAGCTAGCTTCAAGTGTCAAAGCTGTTGTAGACAGACTTGGATTGTGTGGTCAAGGTTAGGGTATTTAAATTATTGTCATTTTTAGTGCATAAGTCAGTTTGGATGAGCTTCTCCCTAAGCTCCTCTTAAGGAAAAACAAATGAGATTAGCTTCTCCATAAGCTAAGCTAAAGTTAGCTTATGCATAAGCTAACTTGTAAAAGTTAGTATCTCTATATTTTTGTTTTTAACTTGTGCATAAGCTAATTTTAGCATTGGGAGATGTTAAATTCATTTTTTCCTTGTTTTTATCTCCTATAAGATTTTATGCAGAAGTTCATCCAAACAAACATCTTGAATGTTCTCCTATCTTGAATTGACAGTGTGATTAAAATTTGTACTAGTTGAGTTGGCCTCCAGAATATTCTTGTAAAATATAGTAGTGTTCTTTGGCATGAATGTTTGGATCATTTACATGGATTATTGATCTTTTCTCCTTCTGTAATGAATATTGTGCAATGAGTTGTAGTCTGTAATTTTTGCAGATGGAAAGAGTTCCTTTCCCCTGGTGATGGTTGGTGGTGTTCTGACAGCACATAGGGGGAGCTGGGATATAGGAAAAGAAGTAATCAATTGTATTTCCAAACAGTTTCCTGGGGTAATTCCCATTAGACCTAAGGTATTTCCAAATATTTATCATTTTATTTTGGAGATAATCTTTTATCTTTTTTGAAAACAATTGCACATAAGATAAAATCCCTTTTTGTAAATTGTTTCGAAGTTAGTATTTGACATTTTGAAACTAGAGGAGATACTATTTGGAATATAACAACACTTTCTGTAGAACATCCTTAGAAAACTTTTTAACTAGGAATCAAGTTATGTCCCCAGATATCAATAATCAATGTTCTTTAAATATCCATATTCAATGTTTTTAACATGTATGTTTTATTGCACAACAGGTGGAGCCTGCTGTTGGTGCGGCATGGTTAGCATGGAATTTTATCATGAAAGAATACAAAGAACTGAAAAATGATGAAGTGAATTATGAGAGGAAAATGTAGAAAGAAAAAGAAAAGCGACAACATGGAATTCTTGATGATTAAAAGTGTATATTAGACAAGGATGAAAGTGTGGATACCTATGTTATGCCATGTAGTTTATGTATGATTCAATATCTCTGGTGTGATTATTGTTAGGGTTCATGGCAAATGGTAGGCTTAGTTCCTTGAGTCATGATTACCTTAGCAAAGGTGGTAACTATGCTTGTGTATATAATTTTTAGTGGCATAAACATGGTAGAGAAGTGTCTTCGTTGTCTTGAAGCTGATACTTTTTTATCATGAATTGTTTACAGAATGAAGATGAGCATTTTGGAACAGCCAATGATTACGTATTTGTCTGAATATTGTCTTTTTTTGAGGTATGCCAGACCCGGATGGTTTAACAATTCAAAAATCTGTTAAACTATGTAAAATAGATCAAAATTTAGTTTAGTTAAATGTTCTTGGAACAAGTTTCTATCTTATGTGTATGCATTACTTAGATTTTTTGAAGTTTAATATCACTTTTAAACAATATTTTTCAGAATTATCTAATATGTTTTCTTAATTTTTTTTTGGTTAAGTAGTCTTTATATTTGTTAAAAGTATTCATGAAACGTGTGATTTGCACTATTACGTTATCAATACCAATTTAATAAGAAAATAGATAAGTTACCTCGTAACAAATATGAAAATTATATTAAAAAAAATTAAAGGACCAAATTTAATAATTCCAAAAAATATTAGAAAAAAAGGTAATATTAAAACATATTTTAAAAATACTAGTCCTTAACTTGCTATTAAAATGTGGTTCTCGCAATGATTCTTAGTGACATCAATTTCTGTTGTGGAATCCTGGGTATTATACAGTGGAGTATAAAAATAAGATACTGTATTTAAAAAAGCAAACTTATAAAAAGTTGCTGTTTTATGCTGTATTTTTTTTTTCTTCAACAAAAAGTAGCTTGATTCAGAAATTTCTTAAATGGTATTAAATATATTTAACAGCTTTAAAAGTTTTAAATTCATTATTTGTGTCTCTTAACTTATTTTTATCGGTATTCATATTAAAGATTTAATATTATGATTAAAAAAATCAGGTATAATTTTTTATTAAATAGAGATAGAGAAATATTTAACCAAACAAAAACTTGTAAATTTTCACAATTCACTTTCCTCTTACCAAACTTTTCTCTCCACGTACAAGGTTAATATAATTCTCCTTCCGAATTTTCAGAAAACAAACTTCTAAATTTCTACAGTTCTCCCATCCTAAACTTCTACATTTTAGTTATTCCTGTCACTGTTTTGTTTATTTTTATAAACATGTTACAACTTTGTAGACCCTCTTGGATCAATGGAGCCTGCTTCTGTTTCAGGCCGAAAATTAAAACCAGGAAAGACAGGATCTATCTAATACACATGATTCTAGCATAATAATTTCAGTATAAAATAGAACACCATATCTCCCCATGATTATCTAAAGCACTTTACCTGCCATTTACTACTTTGAGCAACATAAATACAGTAAATAAATTGAATCACCACTTCATACAGCTCCCTCTTCAAAACTTTTCATGCACGCATATTCGTGTGTACACATTTTCAGGATCATTGTGAGATTCAATGTCCATGGATGGAGGTGGAACCCTCGGAATACAGCCTTCCCTTCTCCTTTATAGATGTTTCAAAAAAATAACAGATCTAAGACTGAACCAAAAGTCCCAGAAAAGAAAAATCCTATGCTCGTAGAACTTCTGATTATATATATGACCTTCCCAAATTCTTACTAATTAGTAATACAAAGACTAGCCAAGAAGCCGCCTTTAAGTTTCAGAGAAAGTGACAGATGCAAACTCTACAAGAACTAAACCACCAAGAAATAAGGGTAGCGCAATCTTTTTTTTATATTTTGTAAGGTTAAAAAGGTCTTCTATTGTTCTGATTACTACCACGAGAATCACCAAAGCCACTAGATTGACCCGAACGATCTGAACCACCAAATCCCCCAAAATCATCTGGACGACTAAACCTAGACCCACCAGATGATCGACCAGATCTACTTTCTGATTGACCTGAGCCAAAGCCACCAGATGAGCCAAACCTACCAGTGCTTGGTCCACCATATCTACTCATTTCACCAGATGAATTTCCAGAAAACCCCCCTCCTGATTGACTGAAACCAGACCCACCAAAACGATTATAACTTTGTCCACCAAACCTTTCACCAGAATCCCCAAAGCTAGAGCGGCCAAATCCACTGTTATTGTAGCCGCCAGAACGGCCAGATCCAGGACCACGGCTAAAACCTGTATCACCATAACGACGATCCCTTGTACTTCCAAAAGAACCAAACCGCCCACTGCCCATGCCAACCGTGTCCATGGATGCACTATCCACAGCAATCCTTGGTAGCTGAAAAATATGAATACAGGAATAGAAAGGAATCAATAAATAATTATATAACTAAAAAAGTCCAAACTTCAAAATGTAATTAGCATATTAGGGAGAGCACTGGAAAAAGAAAACGGTAATAACAACTAAGGGAACATTCAGATTGAATTTATCAATTTCCAGGTCAACCTGACTTGCAAGGTTCAGATCCCATTGTGCATTGGCAGGACGGGATTTTAGGCAGCAGGAATATATGCTGCCTTAATAGTGTAGCCTCAATCTCAATGACCAGAAAATTAGTAATTAACAAGGTACAACTACAAGTGCAAAAGATAGACAAAATTCAATAAGATGCATGCAAAAGGAGATCACCTCTGTAAATCTACAGCCCACATCACGCTCAATAAGCCTCACAGCCCTTGATTGATCTTCTGTATACACAAGAATAGCAGTTCCTTTCTTACCAGCACGACCTGTCCGCCCAGATCTATGAACAAATATCTCCGAAGAATTGGGAAGATCATAATGTATTACCTATATCAGGAAAGCAGGTCAAAATTTCGTATCTAAAAATTGCATGACACGATAACAATATTGTTCATAATATATCACAGTATTTACATATGCACATGACATTAAACATTAAAGAAAGGTACATTGAGAAAGACTACAAACACGGAACAATAACAAATCAAACAGAGAAATAAAATCTAAGTGAGGTACAAAATTTACAGAACAGAACTATGAACAGCACAGGCGATGACAGAATACACCTAGAGTGTTGCACGATTAACAAAAATATCAAATACACTGACAAGAAAAAGCAAAACTAATAATCAAGGATATATCATTAAGAAAATGATAGCTTGTCTTCAAATTCGATCAAACACAAGAAAATTTTCCTATGGAAATAAAAAACCAGTAATACAGAACTCACAAGATCAACATTAGGTATATCAAGCCCACGTGAGGCAACATCAGTTGCCACCAAAACGTTAAAATGCCCATTTCTGAAGCCAGCAAGAGTTCTTTCCCTCTGAGCTTGTGATATGTCTCCGTGCAAAGCCTCACACTGAACACTTTTTGCCATGGTATACGATAATCGGTCTGCATCACGTTTTGTTTGAGTGAAAACAATACACTTTCCTCCTTTTGCATGTTCCTAAAAAAGGATATATCTTTAGGAAACAGATATAAAGAAAGAAATCCAGCAACAAGTTTCCTCCGGGTCAAAAGGAACCAACCTTACCCTTGCTCCATGGCTCACCCTCTAGTTACACACACACACATATTTATATTCTAGTAAAAGCTTAAGGAAAAAATGTAATAAAACTCCAGAAACCTATTTGCGATAGAGTAATTTTAGGCTTAGAATTTAGCTTTGGGACCTAACTCAACCCCCCAAAACTTACTTATAAAGTAAGGACTCCTCAACCTTTACAAGCTCTTTTTAATTTTATATCATATCTCTTGTTGAGGGGGGTCTAAGCACCACCCTTGAGGTTGCCGTTGAGGCAGCCCCCTCCTAACACAATGAAACTAAGGCAAGCTAGGATTGACCTCTGTTAAGGTGATTTTCAAACAGATTAACTATCACTAATCAGAACTACCAATCAAATTGGTAAATGATGGTTTCAGAAGGCATACTGTTATTAGCTGTGCAAGAATTCCCGCTTTAACATATAAGTCAGATGCAATGGAGTACAGTGAAATTCCATCTGCTAACTTCTGATCAGAATCTCCAACCTACAGCACCAATAAGTTTCCAGTTAAAAAATAACGTGTACTCCCAGACATGCACACAACACATCCAATGTATAGACATTAAAACATGATAAATTTATTACTCAAAGAAGTTCATGCGCCCTACAAGTTAATCTAATAGGTTTATTTTGTACATTATATCCTGCGAGAGGAAGAACAATCAAATCAAATTAAAAGATATCTAAGAATTGCAAATGGTTACAGGCATTCTCCTAGTGCCTAGAAAGGAACTTCAAGCTTACCAGATCAATGGTCAGGGGATCATTCAGGTAATTGCGTGAAATCTGCTTTATCCAAGATGGCATTGTTGCAGAGAACATAAGAGTCTGACGTTTGGGGGGCAACCTTTCCAAGATCTTCTCCACTTCCTCCTGGAAGCCCACTTGAAGCATCTGATCAGCTTCATCAAGAACAACAAATTGAACTTCCTTCAGATTTAGAGCACCTCTGTTGAGAAGGTCAATAATCCGACCAGGTGTTCCCACAGCAATATCAACCCCATAATCGAGCTGCCTCATCTGCTTAGAGATTGGCGTACCCCCATAAACACAAATAGTATCCAAGTTAGGTGCCGACTCATAGAATTCCTTCTCAACCTGCTTAGCAAGCTCCCTAGTTGGAGCCAGAACTAAAGCCAAAGGATCCCTTCCCCGCCTGCCACATCAATCACAAAAATAAAATGTATAGTTAAAGACACAAATAGCATTTCCATGATTCTATCCACACCAACATCAATTACCAAGTCCACCTTCAACTCTAACAGAGAAACAACGGCAAAATTTAGGTAATAACGAAACATAAGTATCACGATAACTAAAATTAGAACCAACCCATGCTTCGCATTAAACTGAATGATCTTATCCATGATGGGTATCCCAAATGCAAGAGTCTTCCCAGTTCCAGTCCTAGCTCGACCAATCATATCACGACCTTGCATAGCAGGTTCCAGCACGGCCCTCTACAATACAACAACCCAATTAACAAAAAAAAAAAAAAAACTTAAAGCTACTAAACATCTAAACTACACGTCGTTGATCATTATAAACCACGTATCATGCAATCATGCTATGCATCATCGCATAAACCCTTAGGAGCAAAGCAAACCTGAATGGGGAAGAGCTTGGTGATGCCTTTCTTGGCCAAAGCTGAGACAATATCCTGAGAGATTCCGAGCTTCGCGATCTCGAGTCCCTCGTCGGCGTTCCCTTTAGACCCTTCTTCATAAGGGAATTCGTCAACAGCATATTCAGCGCGGTGATATAAAGAATAACGGAAATTCAAAGGAACCGGTTTGGAGTGAAAGTTTCTGGGAATGAAGGCAGCGGAGAGTGGCCGGAAGTCGTTGCTGGCGGAGATTACGACGGCGGGGAAAGCGCGCCTTGAGAGGGTGGAACAAGTTCTTCTGAGGATTGCGGTTAACATGTTGTAGTATTGTGTGGCAAGAAAATGGAAAATGGAAACCCTAACAGACTTCAATTCAGGGTTTAGGGTTTTATGACAATAGAAAATTGGAAATGAAGAAGAAGATATATCAGTTCAGTTCAGTAAAGGGTGGCACAATCTTCTGTGTGCTTCTTCTTAATGCTCCCTATGACTTCTTTTATTCCACACCATAGATTAAGCAGAATCTTTTTCCCCTCTTTCACCAAAAAATAATCTCATTTTATTTTTTGAAATTAATTTGGTTATTGTAAGAGTAAGATTGATTTATTGCAGGGATGAAAACTTTGTCAGAATTTCGCAAAACAAAATTCCGAAGGGACTTTATGATTTTTTTTTTCTAACGGGGGAGGAAAATTTTGAAAAAATATATAAAATTAAAATTAAGAAAAATAATTAACATATAATTTATACTTTAAATGGAATACTTTTTAATATAAATTTATTTTCTATATTTACTAAAATATAATAATAAATTCTTGTTATAAATAATATTTGAGAAAAAACTTATATAAAGAAAACACATATCTTTTGTATTTAATAAATAAAATCTGAATTTGTTAAAAAAAAATTGAATATTTAATGATAAATAATTAAACTCAATTTATTTGGTAAGGAAAGGTGAAATGAAAGAAAATGCTTTAAACTAAATTGATAATTGTTATTTGAATTTGGTTTGGATAAACATGATTTTTCATGTTGCATACTTCAATGAAGAAATTAAAAACTTTTTTAGTAATTGATAATTTGTGTAATTTACACTCGGTTTTCATAATGTAATTTACACATGAATGGTTGAAATACCAGCTATATGAAATTGTCAAATAGCTTATTAAGAACGTTTAATATCATTGTCAATTATTAAATTTTCCATCTATCTTTCATTCACTTTTTATGCAAATCATTATAATAAGATTAAATTACATTTTTTATCATTATATTTGTTAAGTAGTAGTGTTAAATTGGTTTTTAGATTTTAATTGTTTCAATTTGGTCCTTGTTTTTAAAAAAATTATTCAATTTGATATTTACTGTCAATTTTGACCAAACAGTGTTAAAATCAACGTTACATGTTAATTTGGGATTTTTAAAATTTTTTTTTTTACACATGTCATTTCAATCGTGTCACGTGTCAAAATGATTCAATTTGGTCCATATATTTATTTTTTGTTTAAATTTAGTCACAATTTTTGAAAAAATGAAGCAATATTATCTCTCATTAAATTGTGACTCAATCTACTTTTGTTATAAATCTTATGATGATATTCTTACTAAAATCTATATTTTTATTAAATATTTTTAAAAATATTTTTAAACAAACATGTAGTTTTTAGTTTTATTATTAAACAAAAATAAATCTCAAATTTAATTTCAATAATTAACCATTTTTGTGATCATATATAAAGACATCAAGTGTACCATATTATACAAACTCAATGAAGATTAAAAATCAAATAACTTATCACCTATAAGTTTATGAACTAAATTTCAAGTTCAAAACAAAATCAGAGTTTAAAGTTTTGTATAAAATTTAAAGTTAATTTAAAAATATTTGTATAAATATTTAATAAAAACGTTAATTTTAATAAAAATGTCACCATACTATTCATACAAAAAGTAATCTGAGTCTCAATTTAAGGAGGGATAATATTGCTCAATTTTTTACATGGTACTAAAAAACAAATATAGGAACTAAATTGAATCTGACACAATTATGAAGTGACACATGTAAAAAATAATAAAAATTAAGAATTAAAAAAAAACAGAAATTGACACGTGACATTGATTTTAACACAGTTTGGTTGTCAAACTAAACATAAAAATCAAATTGAATCAATTTTATAAAAACAAAGACCAAATTGAGACAGAAAAAAAATTAAAAACCAAATTGACATTACTTGACAAATATAATAACCAAAGAGTAATTTAACCTTATAATAATAATAAATTTAGCTATATATTATACGAAATCAAAAAACTTTCACCCTTAAATTATTTTTATTTTTTCTTAAAACCAATTAAAATTTAATCTTAACATTTCTAACTATTTATTTTAAATTTTGTTCTCTAATTTTAGTTTATTATTTTTTATCTTTTAAAATTTTTATCTCCTTTTAAAAATAAATCAGAAAATTCTTCCCAAACTTCGTTCTCCAAAAAGTTAAATTTTGATGACATTTTTTACATCAAAAAAAAAAAAACTAATTGAAAATTCAACTTTCCAAAATCCAAAATCTCAAATGCTTTAGTGAACAACTTTATTCAAATAAATAAAGAAAAACATTGATTTGTTTGAAGAACGAGTATTCATCATTAAAAACATTCGAACAACTTTATAATTTTTTTTATACTATCAATCATTTATCGATTCAAAAAGACATGTATATTCAATACATCAATACATATCATAGAAACAAATATCAAATAGTTCAAATTTTAGCCTATAAATAATTTAAGGCCCTATTTTAAATTATCCGGATATTGACATAGTAAATATTTTCCTTGCACGGTCTTTATTTTTCATTCGCATTGTACCTAACTATCAGATTCTTTCTTGATCAATAATTTATACATCCAAACATAAAAAAATAGTATAAAAACAATAATATAATATATAAGTAACTATTTTATTCAAGTTCATTCAATAAATAAAATATTTATTTTGACTTTTATTTTATTATTATTTTATATATATTTATTCCAATTATTAAGGAACAAATTTTAAAACAATACAAAATGAACTTTAATTAAATAACTAAATATAAGTCATAATATAACAGACAAACAAATAACAAAAAGATAAATTAAATAAAATATTCATAAATTGAATAAAAAATAGACATGCATGACTGCAAATAAATTAAATTAATCAATTATAAATAAATAAATGGGATTAATTAAGAAAAATTAATTGATGTAAATAAAATGGATTGATGTGTAATTAAAAATAAATTATACATATAAATATAAATAAACAAATATATGAGTAGTGTGTAATTAAAGATAAAATAAATAACGTACATATAAATAAATCAATATATAAATAAAATAAATTCAATAACATAAGTATAAAAAAAATAAACGCTAAAGATAAATTAAATAATAAAAATATAAAAAATTAACTAACATAATATATTTTCAAAATAAATAAAACATACATAACTTTATTAAAATTAATAATGTATTAATATATAATAATATTAATATTAATATTTCTTTTTTTTAGATGATTATATTTTATTTTTAGATCGATGCATATTTTATAGATATATATATATATATATATATATATATATATATATATATATATATATATATATATATATATATTAGATGATTAAATTTTTTTAAAACTCATTGTTACGAATTCTTTCTCATTTCCTCTCTTTCTTTATCGTTGTTTTACAAGGTGTGATGTGAATCTTTGTATACACATGGGATAAATAATAACAATAAAATCTGAATTTTGACATTGTATTAAAATATAAGATAAACAAAAGTAAAAACTCTATTTATGATCTTTTAACGGTGCTACAAAAATGTTTTGATCTTGTTTTTTTTTTTTTTTTTTAAAAAGTAAAAAAATAATTATAAAAAAATTTATTTAAATTTTAAGCATGCCTTAAAAAATTATATTTTCGTGACTTACCATGTATAATAAAAATGAAAAATAGTAAGAATAAAAGTTTTAAGCTAAAACACAATTTATTCATTCCCATAAATGAAAAAGGTTGCACTAAATTAGTGACAAAACCTATTCATTGATGTAGCAAAGAATAATAAAAAGTAAAAAATAAATAAAAATTATTAAAGTAGCCCCACAATCTGTGCGAAGAAGTGTGGTGAAGGATAAACATCACTTCCATTAAACCAAACCCTATCTTCTCTTATTTTACTATTTAATTATTACTTTTTTAATTGTACCATTCCACGTAATTTACTCACAACTTTTTAATTTTTCTGTATTTTATCACCCATTTTTTTCCTCCACATATTAAGTTAGTTTAGTCATGTTGGAAACAAACCACGTTATTCTAAAATAAAATTATGATAAAATAGCATCTTTTATTTTGTTATATATTTAATAAACGAGAACAATAGGTAAAATTGAAAAATATAAAAGAAAAAGATTAAATGATAAAATTCACAAAATAAAAATAATCAAATAGAAAAATGTACGATTATCACTTTTTAAAATATAGACACAAATTGCTGATAAAATATTTAAAAAATATTTTATTCATACTGATGTTTATACAATAATATAACAATAATGATGATGACGTATAACGAAAATAATATATAATTTACATACTATCATTTTTTTCGATATTTTTTACATCAATAAAGAAATGACAATATTTGTATAATTTTTTATTAAATTATTTAAGGGTTAAATATGTTTTGTCCTCTAATTTTTAGTGAAAATTGAAATTAGTCTCTCTTCAAAATTTTATATCAATTTAGTTCCCAATTTTAAAAATTTGTGTATTTAGTCATTTTAACCATATTTTTTTAAGTTTATTTAACATTTTAAACAATTTTCATGATAGTATTTCAGTTATTTACATCATTTGACTCATTTTTACTTTAATGTTAGCTAAAAAACGAGTATAAAACGTTAAATTAACTTAACAAAATTTTATTAAAAAGACTAAATTTATCTAGATTTTAAAGATGGAGGACTAAATTAGTTTAAAATTTCAAAAAAAAACTAATTTTAATTTTCACTAAAAATTAAGAGACAAAAATATATTTAATTCAATATTTAATAATGATGCAGAATTTAGAATATGTGAACAAACATTGTATATTCGGTAATAATAGTAATATAATTTTCTTACCAACGTAACTTATGAGTATTTGAAGGATTCATCTTTCACTGATTTAATTGGGTTAGAATATAAAGAAGTGAAAGATTGTTTTCACCCAAAATGGAAATTGAAGCATACTAAAGAAGATTGAATTTTGGGATTGACATGTGGAATTTATTGATTAGAATAATGTGATTGTGAATTGTAGAGAAGAGCACTTTGGAATTTATTATGCAGAAATAATAATTGAAAACAAGGTTAACCAGTTGGATAAGGACATGCATGGATCTTCCAAAATCTCCAAGTGAAGCACAAAGTGTAACTAAACCACTTATGTTTTAGTGGCTTAATGCCTCCAATGGGTCCTAATTCCACTACCCTAAACACAACAAAACAAACAATTCTTTTTATGGGTCCATAATGTTTTCCCATCACTATCTAATGTCTCCAATATTTCTTTTCTACATTTTTAAAGTAATACAATACATAAATTTTAAATTTATTTTGAAAAAAAGAACTGACATCACATTTCTAGTCCAAGAGTCAAAATTAATTAATAAATTAAAAAAATAAATTTTATTTGTCAAAATTTAGTGAACTCATGGATCGAGCCTTAAGAAACTTTGTTATTGGGTTAGCCATACACTTTACATGTTTCTAGCGATTCCCGTGACATTTTCAAATGATACAAGTTTTGGATAAGAATTTACAACACACTATAATGACCTTGTTGACGATCATTTACTCCGACAACATTTAGGGTTCCCTGAACAATATAATATCTCACATCGGGTAACTCTTTAACCCTCCCCCTCTTACTAAGACTACGTAATGTTCTTGTAAATTACGGTCAATATCAGATATATTAGCAGTAATTTCAAATCCAGACATACTTCATCCATTTTGTCATTTTTAAAATAAAAGTAAAACGGTTTCACATGAAACAATCATGAATATTTTTAGAAAAATAATCAAACACCAATAAAAATAAAAGATGAGTCTGATAAAAAAATCTAAGCCTATGAATTTTTAAATATCCAAAGAGATATAATTTTAGACCTACACTTGTATTCACAAGGGAGAGGCATTAAAAGATCAGCATGATGGATCCAACACTGTCTCAAAAGAAGAATCGATGGCTTTGCCTTTTCTTTTTCACGTTACGGTGTAAAGCGAAAGGGTTAAAAAACAACCACTGACCCTCCTTGTACAACACTGTTCTTCCCTTTCAATTTTTTAGTTTTATGTCTGTAATACAATTTTCTTTTTACGTATCATGATTATATTTAAACAAATATAAAATATCACTCTTCTCACTATATTTTCATAAATAACAGTATTTTTTGTTATACTTCCATGTATGTGACAAAGGTAAATACAAAGAAAGAAAGAAAAGTGTGGAGGGGACCAATGGTTGGAGTTTATGAGCTGACCAAGGTTACTTTCTTGCATCCTCATATCCTCATTATTCAGTCATCAACATTGTCTCTTGCATTCTATGAGTTGGCTACCACTCACTTCATATACAAAAAACCATTTTTTTTTTCTTCCAAGTTTCATTTTTTGAGGGAGGAGCTGACAGGGATTGGGAAGTGGAAACTAAGATTCACTTTCTCAAAACCCCAGAAAAAGAAAATTCAACATAAGTTTCTAAGATTTGCTTTCTCAATTCAGCAATTGGGTCTCTCATACCATGATGTATTGATTGGTGAATTGATGACCTGATTGCTACATCATAGCAAGTTCTTAAAAGTTGGATTTTTAATGTAGCCAGATCAACCCCATCACACGCTTTAATTTTCATTCCCTTTTCCTTTTTTTTTGTGTCTTTTTTTAGATCACTCGTGACGTAATTTGTGCAGAAGAACCAACCACCCCCCATCTGTTTGAAAGATGATTCCTAACTTCATCTTCTGATTCAGCATAACTGTACTGAAAATAGCTTTTCTTTTTTTCTTTCCTTGACTTAAATGAATGATGCTCTAAATAAGCAAACTTTTGGACATGCCAAAGTGAACACGTGCTGCTACAATGTGTTGTTCTGATTGCTAACATCAATTGAACTGTGTTTTCAAGCACCAATGGATCGAATTGCCTAAAAATAGGTTGCTCAGAAATTTCTTTCTCCGTTTGTGCAACATGTTAGTCACATCTAGTGCTATATTCATACATGCCATGTTATTTTTTCATTGTTTTCGTCACATCAGTTAATTCATCTCACTATGAACACAAAGAAGTTACATAAGTACAATTCCTGTGAGTGTCTAAGAGATGTGCCTTTTTTCTGCAAAATCATTCAGGTGTCCTTATTCAATAATTTAGCCCTATGAAATAGATGGTGTATGACACAGTACAGTGGCTTCTATGGCTATATATATAGGGCTTAATCGTGGTTATTTGTCTCTCTTTTTTATAATAGAAATTAAGTTCCATTCATGACACCCCACCACATTCTCTTTTTCAAAATCCAGAAAATAAAAAAAAAATGAAGGTACACTCAGCATGCACATTGTATCAATTTATTCTTGCCCATGATTGGTATCTATAATTTGGTCTAAGATTACATCCTATCATCCAAATCTGATTCATCAGCAGCTCTGGTGGACTTGGTTTATGAATAAACAAAACAACAAAGAAAAAGCTAAAGGCAATGGAGCTACTAGGCTCAAAAACCGACAGAACACAAACAAAAGGGAAAAAAAAAAATTAACTGGGTTGTGAAACGGTCCATGGTTATAAGCATTTTCTATCCAAACACTGCTTTTACTTTTGCTTTTTAAAAGCTAAAGATGACACCAAAGTAGTGTGTATGTATGTATGCTTGTGTGGGAGAAAAGAAGAGAGGGGAAAGAGAAGAGAAGAGGACATAGGATGCTGCTACACTGTTACCTCTGAGCTCTTAACATTACAACACATAACACTTCTCACACGCACTCTTTCTCTTTCTCTCTCTCTCTCTCTCTTTCTCTCTCACCATCTGCTACTTCATATTCAGCACAACTCTATGATATTGCTATTATTCCAACTGCACTTCCTTAACTTGTAAGCCAGTTATCCCAAAAATGGGAACTTCAACTCTTGGCCTTGTACTTGTACCACTCCTTTTGTGCTTTGCTTCTGTTTTCTCTCTTCCCATGTCTCTGAGAAGGCAAGCCTCTATCTTGGTCTCCCTCAAACAAGATTTTGAGGCAAACACTGATTCTCTCAGAAGCTGGGACATGACTAATAGTGTGTCCCTTTGCACTTGGGAGGGCATTGAGTGTGACCAAAAGAATAGGTCAGTGGTGTCATTGGACATAACCAACTTCAACCTTTCTGGCACACTTTCACCTTCCATCACAGGACTCAGGAGCCTTGAGAGTGTTTCACTTGCTGGGAATGGCTTCTCAGGAGGGTTCCCTAGTGATATTCACAAGCTGGCGGGGCTGAGATTCCTCAACATATCTGCCAATAAGTTCAGTGGAGACATGAATTGGGAGTTCTCTATGTTGAAAGAGCTTGAGGTGCTTGATGCTTATGACAACGAGTTCAACTGCTCCCTCCCTCTTGGTGTCAGTCAGCTCCCCAAGCTCAATACCTTGAATTTTGGCGGGAATTTTTTCTATGGTGAGATCCCTCCAAGCTATGGAGACATGGTTCAGCTCAACTTTCTGTCTCTTGCCGGAAATGATTTGAGGGGTGTCATACCATCTGAGCTTGGGAATCTCACTAACCTGACACAGCTTTTCTTGGGATACTACAATCAGTTTGATGGTGGAATCCCTCCTGAGTTTGGTAAGTTGGTTAATTTGACTCATCTTGACCTTGCAAGCTGTGGTTTGACAGGTCCAATTCCGGCTGAGTTGGGAAATCTCAGCAAATTAGACACTCTGTATTTGCAAACTAACCAGCTCAGTGGCTCAATCCCTCCCCAACTAGGCAACATGAGTGGCATGAAGTGTCTTGATCTGTCAAACAATGAGCTAACAGGAGACATCCCCAATGAGTTTTCAGGCCTTCACCAACTCACCCTCTTGAACTTGTTCATCAACAGGTTGCATGGTGAAATTCCACCTTTCATTGCCGAGCTACCTAACTTGGAAGTGCTGAAGCTTTGGCAGAACAACTTCACAGGGGCAATTCCCCCAAGCCTTGGCCAAAATGGTAAACTGGTTGAGCTTGACCTGTCAACAAACAAGCTCACTGGATTGGTGCCTAAATCTCTTTGCCTTGGGAGGAGGCTGAGGATTTTGATCCTGCTCAACAATTTTCTCTTTGGATCTTTGCCGGCTGATATTGGCCAATGCTACACACTACAGAGAGTTCGTTTGGGACAGAACTATTTGACAGGGTCAATACCAAATGGTTTTCTGCACTTGCCTGAGTTAGATCTTTTAGAATTGCAGAACAATTACCTCAGTGGTTGGCTTCCACAAGAGACAAACACTGCACCCTCTAAACTTGGACAGTTGAATCTATCAAACAATCGCCTAAGTGGGTCTCTACCAACCTCTATTGGAAACTTTCCCAACTTGCAAATTCTACTGCTTCACGGAAATAGACTCTCAGGAGAAATCCCTCCAGATATAGGGAGATTAAAAAATATCCTCAAGTTGGATTTAAGTGTCAACAACTTCTCAGGCACCATTCCTCCAGAGATAGGTAACTGTTTGTTGCTCACCTATTTAGATTTGAGCCAAAACCAACTATCAGGCCCTATCCCAGTTCAGCTTTCTCAGATTCACATAATGAACTATCTCAATGTCTCATGGAACCACCTAAACCAAAATCTTCCCAAGGAACTTGGGGCCATGAAGGGCTTGACTTCAGCAGATTTTTCTCACAATGACTTCTCTGGTTCAATACCTGAGGAGGGGCAATTTTCAGTGTTTAACTCTACATCCTTTATTGGGAATCCTCGACTCTGTGGATATGAGGCCAATCCATGTAAACATTCTTCAAGTTCTATATTGGAGTCCCAAGACAGTAGCAGCGCTAAGCCTGGTGTTCCTGGGAAGTATAAGCTTGTTTTTGCAGTGGCACTGTTGGCCTGTTCGTTAGCATTTGCAACCTTGGCCTTTATCAAGAGCAGGAAGCAAAGGAGGCACTCCAATTCATGGAAACTCACAACATTTCAGAAACTGGAATATGGGAGTGAAGACATCATAGGATGCATAAAGGAAAGCAATGTCATAGGAAGAGGTGGAGCTGGTGTTGTGTACCATGGAACCATGCCAAATGGAGAGCAAGTAGCTGTGAAGAAGCTGTTGGGAATCAACAAAGGATGTTCTCGTGATAATGGTCTCTCTGCAGAAATAAGGACACTAGGCAGAATCAGGCACAGGTACATTGTGAGGTTGCTGGCATTTTGCTCAAATAGAGAGACCAATTTGCTTGTTTATGAGTACATGCCAAATGGAAGCTTGGGAGAGGTCTTGCATGGGAAAAGAGGAGAGTTTCTCAAGTGGGATACCAGGCTGAAAATAGCAACAGAAGCTGCAAAAGGACTTTGCTATTTGCACCATGATTGTTCCCCTCTAATAATCCACAGAGATGTGAAGTCAAACAACATATTATTGAACTCTGAATTTGAGGCTCATGTTGCAGATTTTGGACTTGCCAAGTTCTTGCAAGATACTGGGACATCAGAGTGCATGTCATCTATTGCTGGTTCTTATGGTTACATAGCTCCAGGTACTTAATTTTAACATTCAAACATATTAATCATTTAGTCTGCAAAATCATATCTACTTCAAGTATATTCACATTGGCTACTCAAATACTACACAGTAAATTCAAGTTTATGAGACACTGTTGCTCATAATCTTCCCAGAAAAGGTTAGGGACAGAGGATATCATTGTTTAGATCATTGATTTGACCAAGTGGAATGATTAAGATCAAGATATTCTTTTTATATACAACATCTTGAACTTAGAACTGCGTGTGAATTATTTAAACTTCTCAATGCTAGGAAGACCGTTAATGAGGTGAATGGACATCAACAAAGATGATTATATAACAATCAAATAAATATTCATAGGAAAACAAGTCAAAGAAAATGGAATTACCATAATTTTCTGTTTGTTTTTTTAAGCACAAAAAATGTTTTATCTCTTTTACTGTTTTATGACTTTAGCATTTACTTGCTACTTTCTGGGACCACCATGTCCCACTTGTACGTGAATTTCTAGATTGGCCGAAGGCTCCACTAATACAAAGGGAGATTCTTTCAATCTTTAATCTTTTGCTTTCTTTCTCACCTTAACTGGGTTTGTGCTTTTGCATGCATTGAAACCATAAACCAGGATTCAAACCAAAGCAAATCACAGCCATTCTTTTTTTACTAACACCCTTTTATAATATCTATAACAGCCACCAAAAATGCACATTAACCAAAAGCATATGTCTCGTTCATCAAGGCTCCAGATTGAGATCAAAGATTTACTTTCTCAAGACCCCAGAAAAAGAAATTTGAACAATTTACCTTGTGTTCCCACAGATTTAATTTGTTAACTCGAAATTGAAAGTATATAGTTCTTCCCTAGTTTGACTCCAAAACTGTTAATGAGCCTGTCTTTTTCATCATCATCATAACCATTATCATTACCCTCATCATGAGCATCATTATGGCCCATTACATACTGCTACACTTTTTCCCCAGTCTGACATTTATTGTACTGTCATACATAGGCATGGCCACTTTAACTTTTGAGTTAAAAATGTGGAAAAAGAAACTATTTTGGTGTACTGATTTTGATTTACATGACAGAATATGCGTACACGTTGAAAGTTGATGAGAAAAGTGATGTGTACAGCTTTGGAGTGGTGTTGCTAGAACTACTAACTGGTAGAAAGCCAGTAGGGAATTTTGGAGAAGAAGGAGTAGACATTGTTCAATGGACCAAGTTGCAAACAAATTGGAGCAAAGAGAAAGTGGTGAAGATTGTTGATGAAAGGCTATGTCACATTCCCTTAGAAGAAGCAAAGCAGGTATACTTTGTGGCCATGTTATGTGTTCAGGAACAAAGCGTGGAGCGACCAACCATGAGAGAAGTGGTTGAAATGCTTGCACAAGCAAAGCAACCAAACACATTCCAAAAGCAGTGATCTACTACTACCAAAGAAGCAAAGCAAAAGTTAAAGAAGAAATAAAGAAAAAGCTGAGTCTATGCATGTGTCTTGCATGTGTTAATGCTGTCGGTTGGTGGTGATGTCAATTTTCCTAACTAGTTTGTGATTTCAGTTTTAAAGGTTCTTTTTTTTTTCTTCTTCTCTTAATTAACACTTAGTTGTGGGAACATGGGACTTGCAAATGTTGTAGGAATACTGCAGAATTTAGTATAGTTGGAGAATGATGGTAAAGGGGAAAGAGAAGCAATGTTGATAATGTGACAGGAGTATGTACAATACATGGGGATTGGAGTTAGGGTTCTTGCATCTCTTTTGCTACTTACTTCCTTATAATATTCCATCAATTATCTATCATCTGCATAACCAAACCTAGGAGATGTCAAATCAAAGTACATTTTGCTTTCTCCTCTGTTTCTCTGTTTCTGGTGGGGTATGCTCACCCACACAAATACAATTTTCTTACAATTTTATACTTCTTTCTATAAAATTACTATAAATTACTATGTTTATGTTTAAATTTGAAGGCAAAATTACTGAGAAATATCTTTTATACATGAAAAAAAAAATAGAAATTACGATCTCAGAGCACCTTTTAAAACCTGGAATCATTGCGCTTTTTTAATTAAGAAATGTATGTGAGAGTTGTCTGGTTTTAATTGATAATCTGAGTGCAAAGTGGTCATAGGAATAAAAAATGTTCTATACGTGATGATTAAGAGCATACGTAATCATTTGTAGTGAGTAGTTAAAGTTAGTTATTCTGATAATCACTCTCTTTTCTCTCTCTCTCTTTCATTACTGCTCCATGGTTCAGGTTGCTTTGGTGTGCTTTAATGGCGGTCTGCCACTGATTCTGACAAATCTTCATCGCCATCACACTCTTCACTAGAACAAGAATTTTCTATTAGTAATAAAACAATATAATATTAGTTTTATAATCAATACTTTCAATAACTAAATGACTTTTTAATTCACTATATGATTAAAGAGAAAGTAAATAGTATTGAATCAGTGTGGATGAAGCTTTAAAATAAACATTGTGGGTAAAAAATATTATCCATAACAACTTTTAAAACTGGTCAAACATGGATAAATTGTTAGTATATTATAAAATAGTTTAGTGATTTTATATATGTATACTTAATTATTTTCATAACAAATGTTTAATTATAAATAGATTTTTATCACAAAATGTTTATGTATAAATAAATTTTTATTAAAATGTTCAATTCTAAATAGATATTTTATATTAAATTTTATTTTACAAAAATTATCCTTTTTATGATATTTTTCTAAAGTATTTTCTTGCCTTTTCTCTATAAACTCACATGACATATATTTTCATTTATAATCTATTGTACATCTATATACAGAAAGAAACACAGAAAGAATTCTCTTGTGTCCCAGATTTATTTTTTTTAAATTTAATTCTTTAATTTTTTTAAATTAAAATAATCATTTTGTCGATATTAATGTAAATACAAATACACGATAATCTCAATTTCATGTATAGACATTTTTTAAATATATATAATTTTATATTATTAGATGATGATATTGAATTATGTACAAATTAAAACTATATTTATTAAAAATAAAGTAAAATGAAAACAGATAAAAAAGAAAAATAATTGTTAATGAATGAAAAAAAATATATTATTAAAATAATTTGATAGAAAACATGTAATAGTAATTATTATTTTTAAAAAATAAATAAACATTGTAAATGGTAAAATAAGAATAATAAAAATAAAAATTTATAGGTAATTATAAAAAAAGAGAATCTTTATAAATTATATTTTAAATAACTATTTATTTAATTTTAATCATATTTTTTAAAGAAAAAATAAAGAAAATTATAAAATTAATTTATATTTAATTTTATAATCATAATCTATAACAATATATCTATAACAATATATAAAGGGAATTCTCCTTTTTGTGTCCACATTTTAAAATACCAATTTTACCCTTTAAATATACTAATTTATTAAATTTTTAAAAATTGATCGTTACTCTTACAAGCTTTTTATAAATTTGGCTATCTATGCTTCTTCTTTTCTTCTTTATTTATCAATGGTTATTCTTTCATTTATTCTGATATATTTCAATCTATTTTAAATAAATATAATTTTAGTTTATATAACAACTTAATAATATTACAATATTATCACCTACTAATATAATATCACATATTTAAAAAATCATACACACAGCGATAGCGCCTGTTTATGCTAGTAACAATAAAGGGGATTCATCTTTTTGTGTCCACATTTCATAATATCCGTTTTACCCATAGTTATTTTTCTATAACAATAAAGGAGATTTCTCTTTTTGTGTCCACATTTCATAATACCCGTTTTACCCTTAGTTATTTTAAAAAATAATTATTTTATAAATAATTTACTTTTAATCATTTTTCTACAAATCTTTCTTTTTACATATCTTATTTTTTTAATTTTATATTTAACAATTATTTTAAAAATTATATATTTGTTATTGATCTTAAATCTCTTTAAAATTAAAAAATGCGAATACACAAACGCGACAACGCCTATCTGTTCACTAGTGATAAAAATAATAATATTTTTTATTTTTATTATCATAAAAGAAATAAACACATGTACATGAAAGACATATATTTTAATAATAATCTATAACTATACATAAAGAGATATCCTCTTTTGTGTTCATTTTTTTTTCCAGTTTTATCCTTAATTATTATTTTAAAAATTAATTATTTTATAAATAATTTATCTTTTACCATTATTCTAAACACCTATTTTGTCTTTATCAATTATTTTAAAAAAAGTATGTACATATTTTATTTTTCTAATAACTTATTATTTTAAAAATAATAATTTTATAAATAATTTACCTTCAACTATTATCCTAAAAATCTCTTTTTTTTAACAATTATTTTATTTAATAATTATTTTAACAATTAATTACATATTCTGAAAATAAAAATTATTAATTTGAACTCAAATTTTTATAAAAATTAAACACACAATATTAATAATAACAAATAGATTTATATATTTAGTAGTTTACTGAATTGGTTATTATTACTTAAAATTAAATTAAAATTATTCTAAAACAATATAAAAAATTTTGATGCCAATAGAAAACAATAACAATTTAATTTAATAATTCTTAAAACATTTAAATTTAAATTAAAAATGTTTGTTGTAATATTTTTTGGTGAAAAAAATAAAGATTGAATATTTATGCTTAAAATATGTAATGATTTTATAAATAAAAAATAAAAGGGAATAATTACGAAAGTCTAATTATTAATATTAAATAATTAGTATATGCTGATTTACCTTCTACTCAATCAACAAGTAATATCATTGAGACGTGAAATTCTGTGATTGTTTATGAGGTCAGATTAAAAGATTAAAAAAAACGTAAATCTATAATTATATTATATTAATAGGTAATAGTATTGTAATATTATTAAGAATAACCATTGATAAATAAAGAAGAAAAGAAGAAGTAGAGATAATCTAATTTATAAAAAACTTTTAAGAATAACGGTCAATTTTTAAATTTTAATAAATTATTATATTTAAAGGGTAAAATTGATATTTTGAAATGTGGAGAAAACTTTTAAGAATAACGGTCAATTTTTTAAAATTTAATAAATTATTATATTTAAAGGGTAAAATTGATATTTTGAAATGTAGACACAAAAGAGAGAATCTTTTTATATATTGTTATAGATTTAAAGGGTAAAATTGATATTTTGAAATGTGGAATTTTTTTTTAAGAATAACAGTCAATTTTTAAAAATTTAATAAATTATTATATTTAAAGGGTAAAATTAATATTTTGAAATGTAGACACAAAAAATAGAATCCCCTTTATATATTGTTATAGATTTAAAGGGTAAAATTGATATTTTGAATTGTGGAAATGTTTTTTAAGAATAATGGTCAATTTTTAAAAATTTAATAAATTATTATATTTAAAAGGTAAAATTGATATTTTGAAATGTGAACACAAAAAAAATTTAATAAATTATTATATTTAAGAATCCCCTTTATATATTGTTATAGATAATAAAAAAAATTCTATCTTATATTTTCACATTTAATTTTTTTCAATTTTACATTTAGAATCTATTTTTAAATTAATTATATATTCTGAAAATATATATCATTGATTTTAACTTAAATTTTTATAAAAAAAATCAAACACACATATATTATTTTTGCTAATACATAAAAAATTTATTAATTACTTTTCATTAGTTTACTATTTACATTATAATTATTTATTTATCTTTTAAAAATTAACAATTCTTTTACATATTTTTTATGAAACTACTTTTATAATTTTTTTTACTTTATTTTTAATAAATATAAATTTATTTTGTATATTATCTTAGTAATATCATAAAATATAATATTATATATATATATATATTAAAAAAAGCGTATACACGTCCGCTTACGCTGGTAAATAAAAGTTTTACAACTTTTTCCCACACATTATTATTGATATAATATTTTTTTTCCTTGTGTCTCTTCGAAGTAGTAAAAAACTGCTAACAAAAATATTCTCTCGTCTTTCGTCTGCACACAATAGTTAAAACCCAGTCGATTTGTAGTATTAGTCGAGATCGGAAGTTACCACCCGCCATCAACGCCGCCCCGGCGAAGCTCTCCGCCGCCGCTCCATCATTCCGTTTCCGGCGTGTCCTTATCGGAGGAGGAGTGCGCACTGTCACTCGTCTCGGCCCCTTCCGCTCTACCACGTGGAAAGGTGAGAGGTGCTTTCTCTTGCTTGCATCATCGACGCATGGATTCGCTCATTTTATAGTGATTGGGTTTCCGAATAAGTATCGGGGAGTGAAAATTTGCAGTGTCGTGCGAATTTACGATCTTACTCGCAATTTTAACAACATTGCAAGCGACACTCCTCTGCATAATACCAAAAGGTTTTTTAACTGCCCACAGACAGTTGTTGCTTCTGATTTTGGATGGTGTATTTCATATTTGAAACTGTGCTTGTGATTTTAGATTCTGTTTATATTTTTTGGGTTTGTCCTTCTGATACAAATGCTGCTATTGATTTTTAGACTAGGCTTCTGATTTTGGTTTTCCACAATTGAAATTTTGTACTTTTGTTATCTCGATTTTCTTGTCTTGGTTATATTTTTTATATTCAGAAGAACTTGTTTTTATAAGCAAACGCATTGGAGTTATTCTAAAAGGGATTCTTATTTTGGAGTTATTCTATAAAACCGCGGATAACTTTTGTTTTATTTTAACTTTTGCTTTCTTATTGCCCATAGTTACTAATTGATGTGAGTTTGTTTGTGATGCATATTTAGGCAAAGTTCTTGATACATAGAGCTGTCGTGAAGATTGTAATTTTGTTGTTTCATTCGACCCCAATCAGCTTTGCCTGTTCCTGACCTCAACTTTTCAACCTCGCCAACAGTATCAACTACTATAATAGATTTCTGTTTACATTTAGTTTTTCCATGGAAGCTCAACGGATTATTTCCATATTTTGTCCAAAATCATCACTAACTCCATCAATTCCAATGGTGAAGCAACCGTTCTCTTTAAATTTCGCTCCTCTAGACTCTTTATCGTCATACCCTTTTCTCCGGTCTCAGACCTTTGGCTTCCCTACTGAAGCTTTACATGCTACCAGCTTTGTGCACAAAGAAGTCTATTCTAGTTCTTGGAGAATATTGGGTAGTAAGAGTAGTAGTACTGTAGAACTAGAGGAGGACCGTGGGGTGAGGGCTCGGGTCACAGTGAGAAGGAAAAAGCTAGCAGTTTTCGTGTCTGGCGGAGGATCCAACTTTAGATCAATTCACGAGGCCTCTAAAAGGGGGTCTCTTCATGGAGATGTTACTGTATTGGTCACAGATAAAAGTGGTAATTCTCTATCTTAATATCATTTTACTATCATTTTTGCCCTTTTTGTGTCATCGTTCAGCTTCGCTAAATTCCTTGTTTTCTTAGAAGCGTATCTATCTCCTTCAATCTTTGCTTATAATAATCACTGGATAATTGGATTAGGATTGCGTGGCTGCTAAACTTCCTTGTCTTGTATGGGATGTTAGTTTGGATTTGGACTATTTTTTGATATCCCTTTTATTTTGAGCCTTGGTCTACTAAAATTTGTTTCTTGTGTCATATATTACCAGAGTGTGGAGGTGCAGAGTATGCAAAAAATAATGGTATCCCAGTTATATTGTTCCCTAAAGCAAAGGATGAACCTAAACGATTATCTCCAAGTGACCTTGTTGATACACTAAGGTCTGATGCTTCTTTAATTGGTTTCCTGCAATTGTATTTAACTTTTAGACTTCAGGGTCTTTATTGTTTTAATGAATCTGATGTGAGGATTCTTTGCAAAGCTGAAACACAAATAAAGAAACCAGTATAACTCAAATATGGCAAAATCTGTGAAAGGAGACAAAGGATGACTTTCAATCTGCCTCATGGAGTGGTTACATTGTTAACATATAATACATTTTTAACCAGGAAATTTGAGGTAGATTTTGTTCTTTTAGCTGGATACCTCAAACTGATACCAGTGGAATTGATCCGAGCTTATGAAAGATCTATATTCAACATTCATCCATCACTTCTTCCAGCTTTTGGAGGCAAGGGCTACTATGGCATGAAGGTTCATAAAGCAGTAATTGCTTCTGGAGCAAGGTATACTTCTCATGAAATATCTCAAGCACTTAAGTGAAACATTATTGTACCTGGTTCTTAATACTATTTCTGTGCTTCATTTTTCTGTGGTGGTCAGGTTTTCAGGTCCTACCATTCATTTTGTTGACGAACACTATGACACAGGGCGTATCCTTGCACAGCGTGTGGTCCCTGTGCTTGCTAATGATACTGCAGAAGAGTTGGCTGCAAGGGTTCTCAAAGAGGTAATGGCAGACTATATCATGTTAGACATAATATTCATAATATTTAGTTTATGTTTTAATTCGCTAAAACGAGATTATGCACTTGTAGGGTCATCATTTAGTTGATATTGTCTCTTTGTTTGTATAAGTGTCTTCCCCTCACCTATCAAAGGAATGAGAAATATCAATGTTTAGGTTTATCTTCTTTATAGCTTTCATTACTAGATTTTGGACTAGTTTAGTTATTTGCCTCCTATCAGTCAAGATGGACTCAATTGATTACTGTTTACTTACTTATTTTTTAAATCTAGGAGCATCAATTATATGTTGAGGTGGTGGAGGCTTTATGTGAAGATCGTATCATTTGGAGGGAAGATGGTGTTCCTCTCATCCAAAGCAGAGAAAACCCCAATGAGTTTCACTGATTATCATTTATATTGTATATGATACTCTTTTACATTTCTTTGAGTGCTGTAAAAGGTTTTTGTATGCTTAATCTTTGAGGAGGCTGAGCATTTTGATCCTGCTCAACAATTTTCTGTTTGGATCTTTGCCGGCTGATATTGGCCAATGCTACACACTACAGAGAGTTCGTTTGGAACAGAACTATTTGACAGGGTCAATACCAAATGGTTTTCTGCACTCACTTGCCTGAGTTAGATCTTTTAGAATTGCAGAACAATTACCTCAGTGGTTGGCTTCCACAAGAGACAAACACTGCACCCTCTAAACTTGGACAGTTGAATCTATCAAACAATCGCCTAAGTGGGTCTCTACCAACCTCTATTGGAAACTTTCCCAACTTGCAAATTCTACTGCTTCACGGAAATAGACTCTCAGGAGAAATCCCTCCAGATATAGGGAGATTAAAAAATATCCTCAAGTTGGATTTAAGTGTCAACAACTTCTCAGGCACCATTCCTCCAGAGATAGGTAACTGTTTGTTGCTCACCTATTTAGATTTGAGCCAAAACCAACTATCAGGCCCTATCCCAGTTCAGCTTTCTCAGATTCACATAATGAACTATCTCAATGTCTCATGGAACCACCTAAACCAAAATCTTCCCAAGGAACTTGGGGCCATGAAGGGCTTGACTTCAGCAGATTTTTCTCACAATGACTTCTCTGGTTCAATACCTGAGGAGGGGCAATTTTCAGTGTTTAACTCTACATCCTTTATTGGGAATCCTCGACTCTGTGGATATGAGGCCAATCCATGTAAACATTCTTTATATAAATTAAGATACAGGAAAAAATTAATGAAGAATTTTACATCGTTTAAATACTATTTTAGTGTGTAATTATTTATGGGATGGACTCGCTTTAACCAATTCAATAAAGTTTTATAGATAAAGTATACTTAAATCTGAGATGATATTATTTAGTAAAACATGTTTAATAAATATCTTTTTGAAAAACTTCTATTCAAAAAGCAATTAAGATAGAAAAAAGTAAATAAATAGGCAAACTCAATACTTTTTTGTTTCACATGTTCGTGTATTTATTCGGATAAGTATTTTTCTATTAAAATTATATGAAATACATATTTGTTTTAGTAATCCTCTCCATCTTTTATATGCAGTTGATATAAAAGTCTTACAATTAGTATATAAATAAATAAAACCGAAGCTTTTTATCTCTAATTATTATTAAATGAACTTTTAAATTGAATATTGTTATATAAGTAAGATCATTGGAGGATAAATTATAATTATCATGCTTTGACTAATTGATTTATGTTGTAATCATTTATATTGTAAAACAATTAATATATTTAGTGATATTTTTAGTTTATATATATCGGCTAAGACTAAATTAAAAATACATTTTGAAGAATATAAAATATTTCATGACATTATGAAAACACTTTTTAGTGTCCGCATAAGTTATTTGCCCAGTGATATATATTTACATATTTTTATAAAGGTTTAAATAGTATTTTGGTTCAGTTTGTTCAATTTTATCTTTTTCTTTTTTTTGCATTTAATTTGATCTCTATTTTGCAAATTTGTGTTCAATTTGGTCATTTTTCTTTACACTGTTTAAACTGATAACACTGGAGATGTTGTATAAGGTGACATTATTTGTCTTACTTTGATAGTTTATGGATACATGAATGACACAATAACATCAACAATGTCATTACTCATAAATCTTTCAGTTACAAAATAAATATGCTATATTAATCTAATTTTCTAGTTAAGACAACTCCAAAATTGTCTACCAACATTATTTGAAGTTCTTGTCATTCTTAACATTGTCATCTCTCCATAAGTATAAATGGGGTTAATCTCATTCTCCTTGAACTACCACCATGTGAAGAACGACACATTTGTTGTCCCCCCAACTATTATAGCCTGACGATGAAGATTGGTAACTAGCCATACCTAACAAAATTTAACCAACAAACACAATCACTTCAAATATTGTTTCATCTTTTATCTTCAATTTGATTTCAAAATACAATAAAGGTTCCAACAATTACATTCATTAACGGGTCACGGTGTCAACCTGTATAATATTCCGTTATCAATTTACAAGAAAATGACCAAATTAAACATAATTTTGCAAAATATAAACAAAATTGAATGCGAAAAAAAATAGACCAAATTAAATTAAACAAAAAAACAGGAGGAAAATAATATTTAACCTATTATAAATAACGTGAAAGAAATAACATGGGATAATACAATCATTTACTCTTTTTATGTCTTATTATCCAACCTTAAAAATAAGAATGGAAGAATAACCAGAAAGAATAACATTAAGTTTTATTTGTTTTTTTTTTTCAAATATAAGGCCATATTGAATCAGATGCAAAGAAAATAAAAATATTAAATTATTGCTACAATTTTAATAATAAAAAATGTTAGTAAACTTTGTTTTAAATTTCTTAATAAGATTCAACTTGACTGAGTGTTATTAAATAGTTAATAATTATTTGATCAAAATATTTAAATATTTCACTCATTGCATTTGCCCCGAAAATTTCCTATTTTTTCTACATGAAATCATTTACGAATAATTAAATTAATTTTGTAATAATTAAAAATTATGTGCACTGTCAATGTCAACTTTGCACCTTAATACTTTTATGGACTAAGTGAAATGAATTCTAGAACACTATCATTAATTTGATCAATTGTTATAATAGTTTTAGATTACAAAATATACATCATTCTTGTATTTGTGCATAAAATTAATACATATATGGTTTTCATACTTTGTTATTAAAAGGTTTTGTAGAATATGAATAGAAAGTGACTATACTTTTTACCATTCTGTGTATGCAAAGTATATATTTTGGAAATTCATTCAACTTTTGCACTTACATATTTAAACAAGTGAAATTGAGATATATGCTTTCAAAAATGACAATTATATGATCTTCAAATATTGTTATTATAAAAATTTGTATACAATAGAAAGTAGTTATGATATTTTACCATTTTGAATAATAAAAGATCTATTTTGAAAATTCATTCAACTTGGTTGCACTTATATATATCTAAACAAACACATTATTTTGTGATAGTTAATATAGTTAACAATAATACCAAATATATGGTGCATTAGTTATTACATGAATAATCTCAAAACTACTTCCTCTTAAATTAATTAGTTGATTTTTGTGTGAAATCTTCTTAGAAAAAGTCTCTATCTAAAAATGGAATAAATATTATGATATTATGATTTAGCTTTACAATATACTTCATCACTATGATATATCTTTTAATATTAGTGTGTGTGTGTGTGATATTTTAGGAAATAAACTCAAAACGAAAAATTATTGTAAATTTACAAAATTAGTATTTACTATAAAGGTCAACATTTTTATTTGTAAGATATACATTTATTCTTATATAATTAAATGATGCAACAAATAATCTAAATTATACTATAATTAATTTTTTAAAATTATTAATTTTCCTTGATATTTATATCAATGTTTTTTACAATAATATAATGATGTTTTTATTTATTGATATATTATTTTAAATAACATTAAATTTATTTAGATCTAAGAAAAATAACAAACAAAAAAGAGTACATAACTTTTAAAGAATAAAATATTAAGAAAATATAGGAATAAGCAAAAAATATATTGATTTTTAATGATTAGAAAATAATTGTTTAGATTGATTTTATTAAAATTATTAAACAATAAATGATAATGGTGACTATTAGTTCAATTGATTTATATTATAATAATAACTACCGAAAGCACGTTGAAAACACATGCATTATCTGATTTCTTTTGTGATAATAAATAGTAATAAAATATTATTATTGAATATTAATAATTTTTATAAATATAAATAGTTTTTATTTATTTTTCAAGTAATTTTATATATAAAAAATTAAACTTAAAATATTATAAAATTAAAAATTTAAAGGGATAAAATTAATAAATAATTATTTTAATTTAAAAAATTTATTTTAAATGAAAAAATAAAAAATAAACATTGATAGCAAAAAAGTCTATAGATAATAATAATATATTGTGAATTGGTTTTTTATTTAGTAATATTTTGACCTAAAACTAAATTAAAAATATTTATAAAGGAATATAAATCTTATTTTATGAGACTTATAACAATTTAATAATTCTTAAAAATATTGTTGTAATTTTTTTGGTGATACATTCTTATTAGAATAAAAATTTATTCTTTAGAATATTTCATGATTTTATATATAAAAGTAAAAAGAGAATTATTAATTTAAAATAAACAGTGTAGGCTTATTTACCTCAACCGTTACCTTCAATCAATAAGCCATGCTATTGACACATGGAATAATATGATTGGCTGAATACCATGAAGTCAAATTAAAATAAAAAGCGTAAATAAATAATAAAAATATTACAAATTTTTCCCTCACATTATTATTAATATATCCTTTTCTTTTCTCCGTGTGTCTCTCTCTTAGAGGAAAAAAAAGGGCTAACAAAAAGACTCTCTCGTCTTTCATCTGCACACCATCGTCGTTTAATCCCAATCGCTTTGTCGTTTTACTCTCTAAATCGGAAGTTACCACCCGCCGCCGACGCCGCCCCCGGCGAATCCCTCCGCCGCCGCTCCATCAATCGAATCTCGCTCTGTCGCGATTCCTCCAACACCAACCGATTCCCTTGTTCTTTTTCTTTTGTTTCTTTTCCTTTGATATTCGAAGCCGGCGATTCCGTTTCCGGCGTGTCCTTATCGGAGGAGGAGTGCGCACGATTATTAACCTGCGCAGTGTCGCTCGTCGCGGTTCCTTCCGCTCGAACCAAATTGCCGGAACTCCCTTCCGCTCTACCAGGTGGAAAGGTGAGAGTCGCTTGCTCTTGCTTGCATCATCGACGAATGGATTCGGTCATTGTATAGTGATTGGGTTTCGGAATAAGGGTTCCGATTTCGGATTTAGGTAGTTTTTTGTTTATGAGGTTGCGTTCTCCAAGCCTTAAGGGTTTTAGCGACGAGCTTCGTGGAGTTTGCTTCTCGATCCGTAGCTTTCCCCCTTTCGATTCGGTTATGCCGTTTCTTTTTGGAGATTAACTTGTTTTTGATTCTGTGATGATCATTTTGTGCATTGAACGGTGTTGAAATTCGATTCTGGCAAAATACGAGTCTTAACGGTATTCAGTTTTGACCGTTACACTAGACACTCATTTTGAAGCAGTGCTTTCACTCCTTGATCAATGTGGTTCGTCCGCGAACTTATAATAATGCATATAGGACTGTTTTTAACCTAGAATTTGAAGTTTGAATCGAATTTACCTCACCTGGGTCAAGTTCCACTTGAATTCAACCCGAAACGAGGTTTTCTTTTTCATTTCAATTTGCCCATCACTTGATTGCTAGAAAATCTGTGGAACTATTGACATGTGAATTTTAACTCGCTAGTTAACGAGTGTTCTGTGAAGGAATTGCAACTCTATGGAGTCACCCCTGGATGAACACCTGAACCTAACTTGACTACTTAAGAGCTAAAGCATGCTTGGTGTTTCTATCAGCATGTATTTGTAAAAGTCTTTTAGAAGATGTAAACTGGTCCTACTATTTTCCTCTACGTCCTTTTTTTTATCATGTTGGATTGTTGTAATACGGGCTTTCTATTTTGTTATTATTTCAACTTGCATTCTTCCGTAGTATATTTATATTATGCCTTCGCAGACCATCATTAGGTTCCTTCTGACCATAAATCGTTTTCTCTGTTGTGCAGGTTTTGTGGAGTCAGAAGATAACTGAAGGAGCACGTGTTATTCTTTTTTTTTATTATGATTAATCACACTTACAGTGAGGAGACTGAAGTACAGATAATTGTAGGTTAGTCATATGTTATAGGATGGCTTTCTTCAGGAACTTTACAAATGATACAGTCTCACATGGTGTCTTGGAAGATAAAACCCAAGGACAGAATGCAAATAGAACTCATAGATCAGTAGGTAATGAGTGTACCGATGCAACTTCTAGTGAGAAAGAATTTGATATGAACATGGAGGCACAGTATGAGAGTGAGGGCGAACCTAATGGTTCCGGGAGACTGCAAACTGAGGCAACAACTGATGACGGAGATGCTGTGAAAGACTCAAATTTGCAGACTGCTGGTAGTAAAACAGCTACAATGGGAAGGTGGGGTTCAACATTTTGGAAGGACTGTGGGCAAATGGGCCCTCAAAATGGTTCTGAATCTGGGCAGGAATCAAAAAGTGGATCAGATTATAGAAATGCTGATGGGTCTGAAGATAATTCATTGGATGGAAGAGCAGAAAGATTAGACTCAGATGATGATGATGGACAAAAGGAGGCAGGAAAAGGGCCAAGAGGTCTCTCAGATGTTCCTGCTGAAGAGATGTTGTCAGATGAGTATTATGAGCAGGATGGGGAAGAGCAAAGTGATTCACTGCACTATGGTGGTATCAAAAAGCCCTCTGAATCAAATTCATGGCCACAACGGATGTCAACCACTGCAAATAGAACTTTGCATAGGAATTCAAGGTTTTCAGATGATGCTGAAGATGATGACGATGATGATGGAGATAATGATAACGATGGTGATGATGCTGATTATGAAGAGGAGGATGAAGCAGATGGTGTGTTAAACATTCTCTTCAGTGTGGAATACTATTTTAAATTAGCCAATTTATGGCTCTTGTTATCTAGTTCTAATCAGTGATGAACTTCTGTGATTTTTTTAATGTTAACATCTTGCAGAAGATGACCCTGATGATGCAGACTTTGAGCCTGCCACAACTGGTCATGCTGGAAATAAGGTAATTTATGTGTGGTTGTTGTTGCAATTTATGTAGTAAGGGGTTGCATAAGTCTATTAGAAGCTAAATTTTTCTTTACTGTTAGTTTTGAAGTTAATGTGTCTGGTGGATGTTTCTGAATATCAAATGCTTTAACTGTTACACAGGATAAAGATTGGGAAGGTGAAGGCTCGGATGAAGATGATGACAGTGATGAAAATATAGCTGTCTCAGATGATGATGAATCTTTCTATGCAAAAAGGCCTAAAGGAAGGCAACGAGGTAAGATTGGACAAAACATAAAATCTACCAGAGATCGCAAAGCGTATGCTGCATCTGGTCGGCAAAGAAGACTTAAATCATCTTTTGAGGACAATGAGTCAACAACAGAGGACTCTGACAATAACAGTGATGAGGATTTCAAAAGCTCAAAAAAGCGGGGTGTTCATGCTCGTAAAAATAATGGTCGTTCTTCTTCAGCTACTGGTCTTTCCATGCGCAACAGTGAGGTTCGGACATCTAGTAGGACTGTTAGAAAGGTATCATATGTGGAAAGTGAAGAAAGTGAAGAAGTCGATGAAGGGAAAAAGAAAAAGACCCAAAAGGTACAATCTTTACTATACACATCTGAGCATGGTTTCTATCTCCTTCTCTTGGGGTGTCTGTAGTTTGGTGTAAATGCCTTGGGGTTTATTTATGTACTAAAATTCCGTTAATGTTGATTGTTACATATGTAAGACTCAGATAATCTTGTCACTTCGTATACTGTAAATTTCAAGGGCTGTTTTACTTGCATAGCAAATGACTACTGATTAGACACATTTTTTCTGATTTGAGTAAATAATTTTGGCTGCGTATTCTGAGGACGTTGTGGGTTTATTTAACAAGGATATGTTTTACATATATCTGACGACAAAACAAGATTTATTAGAAAGAAGACATGGAAATTACAGCTCCTTTAAACAACCATTTAGTAGATGTAGATCTAAGTAATCTATAGAGGAGCCAAAAGCACAATCCTAAATGAAATTAAGCTGCAAAGTAGTGAAACACCACTAAAGTTGCAAGTGTACATCAGTACATGAATGGGTTGCATAACCTGTACAGTCCCGCAGAATTTTCTCCTACTTTTAACCTTTCTCATTTTGAACCTGACTAAATAGAACTGTTCCAAATTAGGAAAGATCAACAACAACAAAACCTTATTCACTAGGCAAGTTTGGCTACAGATGGATACATAAACAACTACAAAAAAGTTATCCCAATAATTTTCGTATCTGTTACAAATATCTTCTGTCCACTTGCTCAGCCCTTGTCAGATGTTTGTTTTATCATTTTGGAGGGCTGGTGGCATTGCATTGTTCAGATTCATATGTTTTGAAGGAAGTTGAAGGTCTGATTGAATGCTGTTGAAATCAGAAAATAATGTATTTCTATTCATCAGTTTCAGTGTGATATGGAATGGAGTTAGGAAATGGAATTACATGTGTGATGAACTGGTGATTATGAATTTATCTCTTATTTTCCGTTTCTTTTAGTTTTCATTATTTTGGAATGAAATATCGTGCATAAGAGGTAGGATTATTTTATAAGGTGTTTTACTAAGGAAAATTGGTGCAAATCCAATGCTTGTTTTAAGTTGGCATTCAAAAAAAATTGTGAATTTTTAAGGATATAAGTAAGGAAGTGATATTTCTAAGTGGGGAATTGGAGAATGTATACTGGCTTGAAATATTGTGCATAAGAGGTAGGATTATTAAATTTATAGGGTGTTTTACTAAGGAGAATTGGTGCAAACCCTAAGCTTGTTTTAATTTGGCATTCAGAAAAATTGATGATTTTTTAAGGATATAGGTAAGGAAGTGAAACTTTTAAGTGGGGAATCAGAGAAGAATACTGGCTTGAAGAAAGCTTGTGAATTTGGATATTTTGTCTAAATAGAGTGGTATACAACCACTTACTTGGTGGAAGATCATTGGTGTTTGTTAGTAATTTGTGTCAGCTGTTTTATTCCTTACATTTGGTGTGGTGGTTGTGGAGAGACCTGAGGTATGAGGTTTTCCGATTGCTTGACAGGGTTTATTCCCAAGCGCAAAGATGGTAATTTCAGTAGCATTTGTTTTGACATTTGAGATTTCTCCAACCTCTCTTCTTCAAGGATAATAGTTTTGTTTGAGTATAGAATAGAGATATGCTGGATCTGTGTGATTTAATCTAGAAATGAGGATTTTTATTTATATGGGAAAGGCTTGTTTGGTGGGATTTTATTTAGTTTTGTTATTATGATACCTCCTATTGACTTAGCATGTGCTTATATTGTTTTTACTGATGTGATTCTTTGTGTTCTTCAGGAAGAAATTGATGAGGAAGATACTGATTCCATTGAAAAGGTGCTTTGGCATCAACCAAAGGGCACAGCTGAAGATGCCGAAAGGAATAACCGATCAACAGAGCCTGTTTTAATGAGTCACTTGTTTGATTCGGAAATTGATTGGAATGAGATGGAATTTTTGATAAAATGGAAAGGGCAATCACATTTGCACTGTCAATGGAAATCTTTTGCGGAGCTGCAAAACGTATGATATTTATTGTTATCGTTTATTATGAATTATATGAGTTATGCTGTCATTACTGTCTTTCTCTCTGTCTCTGTTTTTATCACAACAATCCTGCTTCCTATCATTTGATTATTTTAGTCTTCCATGTATTTTATATTATTTTTTTTTTTTTTTTTTTTTTTTTTTTATAACATTTTTTTTTTTTTTTTTTTTTTTTTTTTTTTTTTCCTTTTTTTTTTGATTTTTTTTTTTTTTTTTTAATTTCTTTCTGGCTGAAATGTAATACATCCTGTCTATACGAGAGATTGCAGCTCAGTGGTTTTAAGAAGGTTTTGAATTATACAAAGAAAATAATGGAAGACATGAGGTACAGGAGGTCAATTTCAAGAGAGGAGGTAAATATTTTAGTTCAGCTAGTAAATTTAAATTCTCTGATTCATTTAATAGGGCTGCAGGCTATAAATACTGCAGAACTGGAAATTTGTTTTGAGTAAATGGTTTATCTGTTAACGAACATGAATATTATTTGTGTTTTTCAATAATTTCTTGTTCGTCTGGTCCTTTATGCAGATTGAGGTCAATGATGTTAGTAAGGAGATGGATTTAGATATTATAAAACAGAACAGTCAGGTTGGCTTTCATTCATTGTAATATTTTCATTACTCTGTTCTTGATTGTGTGTTGTATTGTTAATTGGATTGTTATTGCATTTTAGGTGGAAAGGATAATTGCAGATAGAATCAGTAAAGATAATTCTGGCGATGTTATTCCAGAATACTTGGTCAAGTGGCATGGACTATCTTATGCTGAAGCAACTTGGTACATTTCTCTTTAGCAATGGTGTACCTTATTTTTTATGAATTGTTTTGCTTCATGTTAGAAGCAGGGTGGATTGATCTATATGAATTGTTTTACACTGTTTTAAACTTTTAGATCTTATATAACAAGCATGACTTTGTTTTCACTGTTAATAGACATCTATTGTTTTATTGATACTATGTAAATTGTCACTCTTATTGTACTCTAGGGAAAAGGACACTGATATTGCTTTTGCCCAAAATGCTATTGACGAGTATAAGGTAAGTCTCCTTTTCACTCTATTCCCGTTATCATATCAGTTTTGAAAAATTCATTATTTGGGTTTAGTAATTCTTGTGGAAGTTATCATCCAACTATCCGTCTTGTATTTGGGCTTGTGCAAATTAAGATGGCATGGCTAAAGAGAGATTTTTTGTTGAACGTGAGTATACCTGTAATTTAGGTATGATACAAAATGGATACGAGGATGTGATTGATTTACAAAAATGGGATAGTATGTGGTACAGTAAACATCCGTTTAAGTCCGCACTCATTTAAGTTCGCATCACGTCTAATTCCATATTTTGAAAGGAAAAATTCTTGGATCAATAGATTTTATTTTCGGGAAAAAATTATGTAAAGTCATTTGACTTTGTATTCTATTACATTTTGTCATATATATAGAGTATAAGAATAAAATAAAATAACAAGTTTCTCCTGTAGTATATCTGTTATATCTATTATATATCTTATATTTCTCATATTTTCACAATCCCTAAAAATCCTCCACACTCATAATATTCTATACTGTAATTATATGACCCCTAATATTCTATATTGTAATATGACTCTTAAAATTCCATAAGTCCGTATCCTAATTAAGTCTGCATCAAACTCTCAAGATCAAAATGTGGACTTAAGCGAATGTTTACGATAAGGATACAACAAGTGAAGAATTAGATGCTCTTGGTGTTTTTTTATGCCTTGGATATCGGATTTGACTGTTTTTTTTTATGGTCTAGTCATTTGCCATTACTGAGCCAAGTTAAACTATTTTAGCATGGCATTGTCCAAAATAAGGAGCTTCATAAATACAGGGCACATTAACTGTACAACTAGAAAACATTTGTATGTGCTGGCTTTGCTTAAGTGTCCATGCTTCTTTATATTGAACACTTAATGGCACATCATATTGAAATGAATAGATAATTTTCTTAAAACATAGGATAATGTAGCAAAATTTAGTTGGATTCGGATCACTATAGATGTTCCCTTTGTTTCATTTGATCGAAACTTTCCGTTTTCCTTCTTTGACCTCTGTTGTTGGATTTTCCTTTCAATGTTCCTGTCGAATGTTGAAATGAATAGATAATTTGCTTAAAACGTAGGACACTGTAGCAAAATTTAGTTGGATTCGGATCACTATAGATGTTCCCTTTGTTTCATTTGATCGAAACTTTCCGTTATTCCTTCTTTGACCTCTGATGTTTAATTTTCCTTTCAATGTTCCCGTTGAATGTGCATTTTTTCTCCTGTATTTCTGCTTTCAGTTGGATTAAACTTGTGGTTTTGTGCATGCTTGAGTTTTAGACTTGCAGTAGCCTTCCGAGTTTCACATCTGAACCCACTAGAAACAGGACTAGGCTTTATTGTTGCATCTGTGTTTATTATAAGTGCTGGGCAATGCATGCACGTGGATATTATTTATATACATTGTTATATGATAATTTGGATACTATCTTTTTATCTTACTAAAACCTTTTTGTTCTGGCATAAACAGGCTCGTGAGGCTGCTATGGCAGTGCAAGGAAAGATGGTGGATTCTCAGCGTAAGAAAAGTAAAGGTTGGTAGACTCAATGAAATCCAGAAGATTTCCACAAATTCTGTGTATGCACTTGACATGGTTGCTGGTGTGGTAGATTTATGTTATTGTCATTTATCCACCATTATTTTCTATGTTCTAGGCATTTGTAATTTAAATTGCAAATCAAAAGACCTACTATATTTTGAACAATTTTACCAATTTGTGATGTATATAATTTGTTCGGTGTTCCAGAAGTGAATGACAGTTTTGGTAATATGATTTAGTAGAATGTCCTCTCTGTTCTTCTCTATTAAACATGGGAATGGGCTGGGACATGGTTGTGGGGAAAGTCATTACTTTTTTGCTTTTTCTTCTACTTAGTATATTATTAGCATACTTTTAAATATGCAAAACCTCACTTTTTTCTTGGTTACGTTAAGATAAACTGTATAGTCAGGAAAATCTTCGAGATGTACGTCTTTTTTTTTAACTGTTTTATGTGTCACTATTTATTTTACATATATTCTTAATATGTAATTTTAACATTATATTATATTTGCTTAGAGAATTTAACTATTTTTTTTTTGGCATTTATTTTCTGTTTCTGGGAAGAACTTATATGGTGTCTGTAGTTTTAACAATAATCAGAAGATCTTTTTGCACTTTATCACTACATAAGCTTAAATTATAGAAAGTTGGTTAAAGGGGGTTATTTGATTGTTTACACTTTTTTGTATTTCCTCACTTCTGAAGCCTATTTCCTTTTATTAGTTCTTTGGTTATTTTAATGGCATACATAGAATGTTTTTGTTCTTTATGTCATTTACAGAATAGCATATGCTATATTATCTACGCAAATTCTGATTTTAATATTTGGTTCTGATGCTTAGCAAGTTTGCGGAAGCTTGAGGAACAACCTGAGTGGTTGAAGGGTGGTAAGCTCCGTGATTATCAACTTGAGGGTCTGAATTTTCTTGTTAACAGGTATGCATGCTTGTATTTGTTTGTCACATTTTGTTTTAAATTTTTGATGTTCTAAATCCGTCTCTTGCATTTTGCAGTTGGAGAAATGATACAAATGTCATTTTAGCTGATGAAATGGGCCTTGGAAAAACTGTTCAGTCAGTCTCGATGCTTGGTTTTCTACAGGTGTAATATCAGTTGTCAATTTGATTACAATTGCCTTTGCAATTTAATAATACACGCTTTTTTATTCCTTACACAGAATGCCCAGCAAATCTATGGTCCTTTTCTTGTAGTTGTTCCGCTCTCCACTTTATCAAATTGGGCCAAAGAATTCAGGAAGTGGCTTCCTGATATGAATATTATCATATATGTTGGTACTCGAGCTAGTCGAGAGGTGAGTCAGATTGGTTCATGTGCAAATGAAGCTATAAAATCTGTTAATATGTACGAGTACATTTTCAGTGGATTGGCTTACTAGATTGCAGATATGTATGCTGAGTGATATAAATGCCGGATGTAGTCCGTAATTAGTTACTGCATTAATGCTTAAAATGTTGACTCAGCTTATATGCACTCTTCTCTATGATTTTTTTGTGCTGATGGTAACATGGTTCTTTTCCATTTTTCAAGAACATGTATTGTACCATACAATTAGGTGAATAAAATGAATTAGTAAAGCACGTAGAGGGGTAGTTTAGCCTGGGTTTGTGCTGTGGAAAGCTCTAACTGAATTTTATTTGTTCTATGTTATTTGCTTGTTTTGCTGTGATGATTTTATAATGGTAGAGGGTTTGGTTAATACTTCTTTGGAACATCGTTGTTCTTTCTGGTAGTGGAGTGACCTAACCTATAATTGGGATAGCGGGATGGCTTCTGTTCTAATCCTAGTCACCATTAATATTAATAACTGAGTACTTGAACAGATATAAAGTTATAGTCAAGTAAACAAAGTGTTCATGGCCTTGATTCTGCTAGTTAGAATATAGAAGTGTAAAATAAGAGAGTTCATATTGCTGGAGCCAGTGATGAAGGAGAATAGGGAAAACTAAGGGGGCAAAAGATCAAAGAAAGGGGATCATAAAATATATAAATAGGCTATAAATATAAAGGTTGAGACTTCATTTTCAAAATAAAGGAAAAATGAAGAAAGGCTGATAATAAGAAAAGAAGAAAAAGTGATTTTGGCTGGTTGCTGGAAAATGAAGATCACTGGTGAAGAAAGGAAGAAGGTGGAATTGTTGGTTGGGCAGTTGGGGAATAGGAGAAGTTGTGTTTGTGTTCTGTGGGGAGAGAACCTGTTTCACAATCTAATTAAAGCCAAAATATAAGAAACTATGCAATCCAAAATTACCCTCACTAAGTGAAATAGCAAGGCCGTTTTTGGGGTTTCCACTGAATTGCAGATTGTGAACCCTAAACCACTCCAGAAGTGCGATCATACCACTCCACTTGGATGGGAGAGCGACTGTGATGGCCATGATTTCAAAGTGACTCAATAATGTCACTTCCGTGCTATATTGTCTCCATGATGACTATTGACAACCTAGGTTTTGAATATGGACATTAATTCATGGTTGCCCTTGCCCTTTTTCTTCATCTTTGTTATTGTGATCGTTATGAGTTGCTGTCAACTGGGATGATGACTATATTTGTTTTTCATTATTGTAACTGTTTTTAATGTTGAATCACCTTTGCTCTTGATGGATATAGAAGTTTTTGTCATGCTCCTTCTCAATTTTTTGGTATATGTTCATGGTTAACTTTCTTCAGGAAATGCTATTTTTTCAATTTTGTTAGGCACATTTTATTATTTTGTCTTGTATATATTGAAATTACAACTTGTTTGGTTGAAGGATATCCCTAAGAAATAGCGATTTTATGTTTAATCATGAACAATTAATGGTTGTTATTTTGCTAAAGCTTTCAAGCGTTTTGAATTACTTTTTTCAATGCTTAATTATGTATTAACATATGCATCCATTTTTTAGCACCTTTTTAACTTTGATGCTCAATTATTCCGATTTTTCTTTGAAAACAGAGTACAACCTCGATTTTGATTTATGAATTTTGTCTAGTCTTGCATGATTCAATTTTTTTCATCCCAGCATTTAATTACTTTTTTTTTTTGCTTCACTATGGATGTTTACATGTCTTTGTTTTGCTCGGTTATTTCTTGTGAAGCTGAGTACATAGTGTATGTGGTTTTGATAGTTTTCTTTAAATTCAAATTAACTGTTTTAAAAAGCCTAGACACGAATAGTTCTGTATGGTAAGCTACCTGCAAACGGTGTAACACTCATTAATGTTGATAACTTCAAGCTTTTAGTTTTATTTATTTTACATATGATTTTTTCCTGTTTTACATTTTTGTGACAGGTTTGTCAACAGTATGAATTTTATAATGAAAAAAGACCAGGGAAGCCCATAAAATTCAATGCACTTTTGACGACATATGAAGTAGTTTTGAAGGATAAGGCCGTTCTGTCCAAAATCAAATGGAGTTACCTGATGGTGGATGAGGCTCATAGGCTAAAAAATAGTGAGGCACAGTTGTATACAACACTTTCAGTATGTAACATTTCTCTTAATCTATTTTTGTGCAATTATTTATGATAAGTGTTTTAATTTTTATGGTTTGTTTTTGTGCTAACCTCTTAGGAATTTAGCACCAAGAACAAGTTGTTTATCACTGGTACTCCTCTACAGAACAGTGTGGAAGAACTATGGTATCATTCACATTTTCCTTTCATATTTGACTTGTGAAAAAGGAAATTTGTATCTTTTCTGGATATGTTGGATTTCTTAATATTATTGCATGTACAAGTGGTAATAAATTTTACCGTAGAAGATTCCTCCTATCTATTGGTGAAGGTTCCCAGGAAATTCTTGTAAAGATATACTTAGCTGCTCGATGCATGATGTAGTGAATGATATGTATTTCATTGATGTTAACCATTTAAAGTACATTTTACAACATTATGTTCCCCCAGTCTTGATGGTGCGCTTCTTGTCTTGTTTTTTTGGCTGTCATTAACGTATGATTTGTATGTATATGCATTCTTACAAATACATTTTTTTTGGGAAACATCCCTGATTGATTGTTTCTTTTCACATAGAATTTCTGGATGTCTGCATCACATGTCCAATAAATTATTTCTATTTAGGTTATGTGTATATTGTCTGTTATTTTATTTGCTTTATTTTTCCTGGTTTGTTTGACAAGTCCCCTACCCCATCCTTACCCCCTGTTTTGTAGGGCCTTGCTTCATTTCCTTGATCCTGATAAGTTCAGGAGCAAAGATGAATTTGTTCAAAACTATAAGAATCTGAGTTCTTTTAATGAAAATGAGGTATAAGTTTTTATTGATACCCTCTCCTTTTTTCTCTAATAATTGATTTTTTTTTTCTGAACTGTAAGTTGAAGTGCATAAATTATTCTTTGTTAGCTTGCAAATCTTCACACAGAATTGAGACCTCACATACTTCGAAGAGTTATCAAAGATGTGGAGAAATCATTACCTCCCAAAATTGAGCGTATCCTTCGGGTTGAAATGTCTCCTCTTCAGAAACAGTAAGTGCAATTTTAGTTTCTGAAGTATTTTTCTTTTGAAAAAATGCTGTGCTTGCAAGTTCACTTTCTTAATTCCTGTTAATGTATTCCATCATGTAGGTATTATAAGTGGATTTTGGAACGTAATTTTCACAATTTGAACAAAGGAGTTCGTGGGAATCAGGTTAAATTTCTATCCTGTGTTCCTAACAATCATTTTTGATAAATACATGGATTGCAAGCTTTCTTCATCACGATTATTTAAATAGAAATGCCAATACTTGGCTATGATACTTGGTTTCTTCCCACCCCACAAACTAAACTTCTTGTTTGTCAAGAGTAGGAAGAAGCCAGAGATAGTGTGGTTTGTTGTTGGTATTTAAGATTTAATTATTTTTTATTTAGGGGAAAAAATACATTATGAGGTAAATTTATGTGCATATCATGAAAAGCAGAGTTGCATTTCTTTTTCGATTCGGTGTGACATTAAATTAGAGGGAAGGTATTAATTGGAAATGTTGTGTCTGTTGAATATCGCCTGGACTTACAATTTTGAGAAGCTTGATTTCATAATGTATATTTCTACATCCTTTTGAGTTTTCTTTCAAAATATGATCACTAATCATTTTGTGCTAATTTTTCAGGTTTCTCTTCTAAATATTGTGGTGGAATTAAAGAAGTGCTGCAACCATCCCTTCTTGTTTGAAAGTGCTGATCATGGCTATGGTGGAGACTCGGGGAGTAGTGATAACAGTAAACTAGAGAGAATTGTTTTTAGCAGCGGCAAGCTTGTCATACTTGATAAGCTGCTTGTTAGATTGCATGAAACCAAGCATCGGGTTTTGATTTTCTCTCAGGTTTGTGCTTGAAAATTAAAATTGATATTCTAAATTTGCTTCTTAGTATTTCTTAGCATAATTGGAAGCTTTTAATCACACTTTTTTCTTGAGTAGTGTTTTTTCTTGTTTTGACTCATCCTTGTACATGTTTCTATTTAGGGCCTATAGCTTTTAAAAATAAAGTTTACCTTTTGGTTTAAATATTATTCTCTTAAACGTAATGTGTTCTTTAGTTGTTTTAAATATTATTCACTTAAATTTATGAATTTTAGTAGACTAGATAATGTAGACTCAGTTTTTGGTCTCTTGGTGTTATTGGGCATACTCATTTAGCTGGTATTGTTAGCATGGTCATATTTCAATTTTCAACAACCCAAATCCCCCAACTAATTGACAAGAACTAATAATAGATTTTATGGTTCTTCCCGGTCACCAGATACGCATTAAATATGATCAGGCTTGGATGAGCATGTGTTAGGTACTTTCTTTTTATTTAATGAAGTATGGATTTTTTGAGATGAAGATTGAAAAGTAGTGTGGAAAAAAACATTTTAAAACAGCCAAGTAATTTTTTACAATAATTAAAGAAAACATGAACAACATTTTGATCAGTATTTCCCTTTTAGACCTCAATTCCCTTTAAGAATCTATGAACTGAAACAAAAAATTCGTTTAATCGATTAGGATAAAATTACTGCTCATGAAAATACTGATTGATCTTTACTGGTTTCTGGTTAACAAAGATGATTGCTGATCTCTTTAAAGTCTTAAATTAGGACTGTGCTTCTTGCACAAAGTTCATAAACAGGTGGATGTTAAGATCATAAATAGCTTATTGTTGTTGCTTGTGTAAGCATCCTAGTCTGCTTTTATTTTTGTTTAAATGTAATATGCTGTAAGGATTAGTTTATGATATACTAACTTAGGTGTATTGCAGATGGTTAGGATGTTGGATATACTGGGAGAATATATGTCACTTCGAGGATTTCAATTTCAGAGGCTCGATGGCAGTACAAAAGCTGAGCTGCGACAGCAGGCAATGGATCATTTCAATGCACCTGGTAGTGATGATTTTTGCTTCCTTCTTTCAACACGGGCAGGAGGTTTGGGTATCAACCTTGCCACAGCCGACACTGTTATAATATTTGATTCTGATTGGAATCCTCAAAATGATCTGCAGGTATTATGCTGATTTAATTTTACCATTAATCAACAAAATATTTGGTACTTATTGTTACTTCTATGTTTTTAGGCAATGAGTAGAGCTCACAGAATTGGGCAACAAGAAGTTGTTAACATATATAGATTTGTGACAAGTAAAAGTGTTGAGGAAGATATTCTGGAACGTGCTAAGAAAAAAATGGTATGTTAGAAGTCACTGGATATCCAGTGGCTGTTTTTGTTTCATTCCTTTCTCTCTCTAACTTTGGTCCAATATTTTGTATGTATGTTATATGTGTGTATGTGTGTATATATATATATATATATATTATATAATATTCCTAATAGACCTTCAATTTCTTAATGACTTGGCTTGAGGTCAATAATTTTTTGTCCTTTTTCATGTGAGTGTGTTCCATAGGTTCTGGACCACTTGGTGATTCAAAAATTGAATGCAGAGGGTAGACTGGAGAAGAAAGAAGCCAAAAAAGGAGGCAGTTATTTTGACAAAGTAAGGACATTTCTAAGAGTGTATACTCATTAGTTTACTTTCATCATACTGTATCATGTCTTTGTAGATACTAAAACTCCAATCTAATGAGGTGATGTCTTCTGTTTTGTATTTTTGTGGACTGCATCAAATCGATTTAGGTTCTGCATACTTGACTTTTTTAACTTAATTGCACAATTACTAACTAATAATTTGCTTCTGAAATGACAGAATGAGCTGTCTGCAATCTTACGATTTGGAGCCGAGGAGCTTTTTAAGGAAGAAAGAAATGATGAAGAAAGCAAGAAAAGACTCTTAAGTATGGATATAGATGAAATTCTTGAAAGAGCAGAGAAGGTTGAAGAGAAGGAAGCTGATGGGGAACAGGGAAATGAGTTATTAAGTGCCTTTAAGGTAAGATTGTGCAGATTACCATGAATTTGGTTGTTTACGTTTTTAATCTGCTTTTTTGGTAATGTTATTTTTATTTTGGGTTGGGTAAGATATAGTTTTGGATATGATGAGGAAATGCTAATAATTCTCTTTACCTTTTAAACTGTAGGTTGCCAATTTTTGCAATGATGAAGATGATGGGAGTTTTTGGAGCCGATGGATAAAGCCTGATTCTGTATTCCAAGCAGAGGTTTGAACCTGTACTTTATAGATATATTCTTAAATAATTTTCTCTAATGCTGTTGAGTTTCTAAGAATTATGTGTATGTAATATCGTTTTAATTGATGCTTTACCTGGCTTATCTTGGTTCTTTCAGGAAGCTCTTGCTCCTCGTTCTGCTAGAAATATTAAAAGCTATGCAGAAGTTGATCCATCAGAAAGAACTAATAAAAGAAAAAAGAAGGAACCTGAACCACCTGAACGAGTTCAGAAACGTCGGAAACCAGAGTATTCTGCTCCTGCAGTACCAATGATTGAAGGAGCATGTGTTCAAGTGAGAAGTTGGTCATATGGAAATTTATCAAAAAGAGACGCACTTCGTTTTTCTCGTTCGGTAAGATTCCTTTACTTTCTATACTGGAAACTTTCTAAGGATTTCCTAGATCAGTATATTGTTAGTCTTCATCCCAATCATTCTCATGGTATTTCTCACTTCCATTCCTGAAAAGTTTAGCTAACTAGGTGATATAGGATCTGTATTTTAACTTTTAGAGGTTTGTATTGTAAAAATTGTGAATCTAAGCTAGGACCATAAAGTTGTAGTTGGGCAGAAATAAAACAAAGTAGTTAAACATTCATATTGTACTTAGTTTATTGTATAGGGTAAATTTTTCGTTTATACATGGACGAATGAAGCCGTGAAATTGAGGTGACACCAAATTACTAACTGATTTTAAAGTTTCTTTTTTATCATTTACAATTTAATATCAAATTATAATTTGTTTCCACATGACTAAAGCAATTAATATTTTTGCATTCTTCAACAACTGTATAAAGCCTAATATGGGCATTTGTGTGCACATTATGGTTTCGGGCTTAAGCTTCACTATGAACTAAAGCTGGCTCAAAATGGATATCTTGTGGTCTGGAAAGTGTTTGCGTTATGAAATTTTTCTTTTTTTGTTTTAACAATGACATACTTTTATGGTTTTTTATTTTCTATTGAAGTAGGGAGTGATCTACTCCTTACCAGCATCTAAGATCTCTTCCTTGCTCCTTTTGTTGGATAAAGTTAATTGTTGTACTTCACGTGGGGTCGTAATAGTAAATGGGTGTGTAAAAGCTGCATTTTCGTCTCTTTTGAGTTCATGTATTACCTATTCTTTTTATTTTTGTTCTTTGGACTTTTCTAGTATTATGCCTTGTCAGTTTGTGTTTGGTGTTTGTGCAATGTGTCTTATGTATGCTTCATTTTGTTATTCTATTTGGTAGTAATTAATTTTCTTTACCAGGTTATGAAATATGGCAATGAGAGCCAGGTTGACTTAATTGCTGCCGAGGTGGGTGGTGCGGTTGGTGCAGCTCCAACTGGAGCACAGGTTGAACTTTTCAATGCTCTTATTGATGGCTGTACAGAGGCAGTGGAACTTGGTAATTTAGATGTGAAGGTTGGTATAACATTAAGTTCCCTAGAATAAGGGTTGAAATGGTTATTAGTATTTTTTTTTCCCCTTAGAATCCTTAGAAGCTTTTCACATGTAATATTGCATCCAGGGGCCTCTGCTGGACTTTTTTGGTGTCCCTGTGAAGGCAAATGATCTACTTACCCGTGTCCAGCAACTTCAACTTCTGGCAAAGCGTATTGATCGATATGAAGATCCTATTGCTCAATTTCGTGTTCTGTCATATCTCAAACCATCAAACTGGTCTAAAGGTTGTGGATGGAATCAAAGTAGGTTTATCCTCTTGTATAGTTTTTGTTATATATTCCTTTTACTTAATTTCTGCTTTTCTAATTGTATTTTACTTTTTTACAGTTGATGATGCTAGATTGCTTCTTGGCATATATTTCCATGGTTTTGGTAATTGGGAAAAGATAAGATTAGATGAAAGACTTGGCCTCACGAAAAAAATTGCACCGGTAGAACTTCAACACCATGAAACTTTCTTACCACGGGCTCCAAATTTAAAAGACCGTGCTAATGCCCTTTTGGAGCAAGTATGCAATTACTTAAATTTTAATTTTATTATGCCCTCTTGTTTCTTCTGTATTTACAATTTACATATCTACTAATGAATCTTTAATCCCTTCCTTTTCCTCTGTTTTTTTTAGTGGTTTTACATGCTACCTATTCTTCTACAATTTGTTAATTACCCTTCATGAGTTTGTTTGTTATTGAATGTTACACACTTATATCCCCAATTACCAAGGTTTTTACTAGCAAGAAGAGAAGAAGAGTTGGACAAGTTACCGTAGTAGTTGGGTGGTCATAATGTGAGCTGAGGGTAACATACATGCTTATAGTCTGTAGCAGAACAAGATATTGAGTTGACAGAATTATGGGAGAAGGTAGTTTTGTTAAGTGAATGAACAAGGGTGTAATCTCAGACTGATGTAAATTGTAGATTTATGAATTGTTGGCTTTATTTGTTTCATTTTTTAAAATCCCTCTGGGACTTTGCATTCCACACCAATATTGTCCTTCACTGCTCTGATTTTTGTTTTAGACTTACATTCACGGTGTCCATATTTCGGGGGCATGCTCCGTGATGTATGTTGGCATCTTTTTTAACAATAATTTTTGTGTATTCCAGTGGTTTAAGATTATTTGAATTTTGAAGTAATGCCCTGATCCTTTTCATGTTCATGTTAAAATCCCCCCTACAGCAATTTAAGATCTACTTCGTGCTAAACTTTTTTTAACTCTGGGACCCTTCATTTGTTGAATCTATTTTCACTATTTGTCACTTACCATGGTGTATTGATTTTTGTTGTGTAGGAACTTGCGGTTCTTGGTGTGAAAAATACCAATAGCAAAGTCGGACGGAAGCCTTCAAAGAAAGAGAGAGATAATGTCATCTCATTGGTACGTGGGCAGGAGAAAAAGAAAAAATCAGGTTCTGTTAATGTCCAAATGAGAAAGGATAGATTTCAGAAACCCCAGAAGGTTGAATCTATAGTAAAGGAAGAGGGTGAAATGTCTGACAACGAGGAAGTATATGAACAGTTTAAGGAGGTGAAATGGATGGAATGGTGTCAAGATGTAATGGTTGAAGAAATGAAGACATTGAAACGTCTTCACAGGTTGCAGCAAACTAGTGCCAATCTTCCCAAGGAGAAGGTATGTCTTTTGGCTTTTTTCCTTGTAGTTTGTCTTTTTATTTTCATGGTTGCATTGTTTATATTCCTCCCTGCTCAGGTGCTTTCAAAAATACGCAACTATTTGCAACTTCTTGGGCGAAGGATAGATCAAATTGTGTTGGAACATGAAGAGGAGCCCTATAAGCAAGATAGTAAGTTTTCATTCTTTTGTTTTTGTTGTTTGGTCTCATTTTCTTAAAAGGATATGTCAACATTTATTTTGGTTAATCATTTTTAGGATACTCTAGCCTCTAGTTATATTGATTTATTTTGTTTGCTTATTTACAGGAATGACAGTGCGACTGTGGAAATACGTCTCCACTTTTTCCCATCTTTCAGGGGAACGGCTTCATCAAATATATTCCAAACTTAGACAGGAGCAAGATGAGGCAGGTGTTGGCCCCTCTCACGGCAATGGATCAGTATCTGCTTCATTTACCAGAAATGGGAACCTATTCCGTCGCCATATGGAGAGGCAAAGAGGATTAAAAAATATGAGTACCTATCAAACGCCAGAACCAGTTGATAATAGTGGAAAATCTGAGGCATGGAAGCGAAGAAGAAGAGCTGAAAGTGATAATCAATTCCAGGGTCAGCCGCCAGCTCAAAGGAGCGGAAGTAATGGAGTCCGGATAACTGATCCTAACTCACTCGGGATCCTTGGTGCTGGGCCGTCGGACAAACGGTTTGGTAATGAGAAACCTTACAGGACACAACCTGGTGGGTTTCCTTCAAGACAAGGCTTCTCTTCAGGTATAAAGTAACCAGGTTGGTGGAATTTGAGTGGCTGATTATAAGTGTTGGTGGATGGATTTCCCTCTGCTCTGCATTTATACAGCTTCAGCTATTGTACATTCTGTGGAATTTTTTTCTTCCACCCATGGGAATAAGATCTTGCGGATCCCTTTTTGGTGTCTTTTGGCGGATATGAGAAATAGCCCTACACTGGGATTCACATCCTTGAACAAAATGGCTGAAGCCGAAAAGATCTATAATGCAAGATGAAAAGCTAGTCTTGCCAATTGTTTCTTTTTCCCTTTTGATTTCAACCCCTTTCTTTGGAGATGACCAAGAAAAGTGACAAGCCTAAAATCTTGAAAAGCGAAGAGTTTTACCCACTTGCTATAGACATACTTAGGAAACTGTACATTGTCAATTCTGCAATTTTATTGGATTTTACTGCTCACTCCATAAAGTATGTTAGCTGATGTAGACAAATGTATTTGATTTTTTGTGGTAATTATAGCTATAATTTCCAAGATTTTGTAGCTCCTTCAACTCAGTTTCATTAGTGAATAGTGAAGTGAATGCAAAGCGATTTCTCGCTTTCTTGCCCAAAGTTTCTCTTTCATTTGGTTTAAGTTTTATGCGTTTCCAGTAATTCATAAAATGTATATACTTTCTATTTTAATTAGGCGTTTCAACTAATGCATTTTCCATTTGGATTTTTAATTGTTCCTTACCTTTATATTTTAAGGTTAAATATTTGATTCTAGTGATTCATGTATGACTTATGTTCTGCCTTTGATGCGTGGGTTATTGTCTTGCAAGTTTGGGGTGTTGTGCTGTAGTTAGTCGGATTTTTTCTTCTTAAAGTTTGAAGTTATTTTCGTAAATTATGATTTTGTATTTGTAAGTAAACCTAATCTACCAAAATAATTATATTTTTAATAAGTTAAGGTTATTGTAAAAAAATTATTATTATTTGTTACTTCTTTCCTAATCTTGCTTCTATATGAATGCTATTTTCCCGGATTTAAATATATTTCTCCATTTTCAACTCTTTTGTTTGGAAATACAATCGAAAGCTTTATCTGGGTATCAGTAACTTTAACTGAGTTTAGTTTAATCTGGTTCAATTTTAAGATTCAATCAGTTAAATTAGATTGAATTGAACCTAACCTGAAATTATTCGATTTTAATTGTATTAGTTCAGGCAATTCCAAAAACTGTTGAAAAAAAAAAAGAAAAAGAAGAAAAGGGGAGAAGATCATGGGAAAGTGAAGCCTGAGGTAAAAAAAGCAAGTGTATAATAACTTCTAAAACTTAAACTCCTTTTATTTTCAAATTGATTTAAAGTGGTGTGAAATTCATTTCAAACCATTTAAACAATATTCTTTTTTCGAATACATCAATATTTCTTTTCTTACTAAAATCTTAATTACACGTTGATCTCACTTTTTCCAATTTCATTTCACCTTAATTAAAAAAAAAATTGTTGTTAAAATTAAAATTATTGGATTTCACTTCCTTAATTGGTTGCCGACATTGTGCTACGATGTGCGACGTTAGAGGGTGTAATGCGTTTAGAAGAAATCCTCACCCACCACCCAAAACCAAACACGTGTCCACACTATTCAAAACGTTGACCCTACCTTCCATTTGGATACATTCATACACTCACATGTGCCTCTTCAACCTTGGCCACCTCACAACTCAACACGTGTACTCTTCTTTCGATTCCATGCACCCCTCCTCACGCTCGCTTCATGTACACCACTGTTGCACCCGTTGAACTCAACCCCCAAGAAAATTCAACACGCGCTACTATTTATATTTTTTAACCCATTTTTCTATAAATAAATGCCACGACTTGTAATTTTTTAAAACATAGTTATATTTTAATGATGACGTGTACCACCACAAACTTGTACCAGGTTGTAAGGGTCCCACTTGTTTTTCAACCTTTTTCACTGGCATTAATCATTGAACTAAAACTTTGATTCGAGTGAAAATATTTAAGCTGTACAAAATACTATTACGAAAACAGTTTCATCACAATTAATTTCATAAAGAAAGCATTATTTATTATTTTTCGTTAAATAGTAAAGATTAGAAGTTTTAAACAATTTACCAATGAAGTAATATTACAATATGTATTTAAGAAAAAGTATAGTAAAATATATACTTAATATTTTGGAATTAGTTTATATGGTTAACTAAATGACTTGAATTGACGGAAGGAGAATTGAAAGTCAGAAATTGTAAGCGTTATTGTCCGCAATAGATGCGTAAACAGAGAAAAGGGTTAAAAATAACAAGTGGGGCCCTCACGGTGGTGTAGGATAATAAGTTTGAGGTAGTTCGCACTCTATCTTTTCCTGCTTTCCATGCCACAATCATGAAACAGGTAATGATGATGATCTGAGGAACCGTGTTTGTCTCGTGTCTCATCCATGAAGAGAAGAAGAAGACGAAGACGAATAAGAGATTCAAAATCTGAAGAGAATCACGATTTTTCGTGATGGGTCTGTCCAAGGAGAATCTGAAAGGTCTCATACTGGCTTTGGTGTCAAGTGGGTTCATTGGGGCAAGTTTCATCATTAAGAAGCAAGGTCTCAGAAGAGCTGCAGCTGCTTCTGGTGTCAGGGCTGGTGAGGGAATTTCTCATTTTTTTTTTCTGTAACAATTAGAATTTCTATTTGGAAGCTTGTGTTTGGTTATGCATGATTTTGTTTTCTCTGTCATTTTGTAGGTTTTGGTGGGTATTATTATCTCTTGGAGCCACTCTGGTGGGTGGGAATGATCACAAGTAAGCTTTCAGTGTTGTTTTAATTTTGGTTTTTAATGCTTAAAGCTTTGTTTTTTAACATGGCGGGACGGGGGTGCTAGAATCTAGATTTTCTTGTACCTTAATGGGTTTTGTCTTGTATTAATAATTGGTTTGCTTTTATCAATTAATTGTCTGGAGTTAATTGGATTTTATTTTTAATGAAATTTTTGAATCTGGTAAGTTACGATAACTTGTTTTACATTGTATAGTGGAACCTGGATTTCATGTTTTACATGCTTTATTGTTAGCTAGATGTAAATATTTGTTTGTCTTGGTCATTTTTTTATTTATCTGATTTCTTGCAGAATCTGTTTCTGTATGGTTTATTGTACAGTGATTGTAGGAGAGGTTGCAAATTTTGTTGCATATGCGTTTGCCCCGGCGGTTCTAGTTACCCCTCTTGGCGCATTAAGTATTATTGTGAGGTATTCCCCTTTGTTTTCTTTCTCAACTGGGAGTTAAGGAGATTTTAACTTCTATCATTGGCAACATGGTTGCTTCTTCAATGATCTTTGCATGGTATTCTCCAGTGCTGTGTTGGCTGACATTATTCTGAAAGAGAAGCTACACCATCTTGGGATATTGGGCTGTGTAATGTGCATTGCTGGTAGTATCATTATTGTTATTCATGCCCCTAGGGAATCACCCATTAATTCAGTTCTGCAAATATGGGATATGGCTACTCAACCTGGTTAGAATGCACTTTCTTTTTTTAATAATGTTATTCATATTAGCTCCTTGATTACGAAGGTCTTCTCCGTGCTTGCAGCTTTTCTGGCATATGTGGGCTCAGTAATAGTATTGGTTTTCATTCTGGTCTTCCATTTTGCACCAAAATGTGGGCATACAAATGTGCTAGTTTTTACTGGCATTTGTTCGTTGATGGGTTCCCTCTCTGTAAGTAAATTCAATGTTTTCTCTCCTGCTAGGTTTTATGTTTCATGATTGATCTACACTTCATAGTATAGAGTCCGAGGAACACGATTTCATGCATATTCACTACCGTGTTCTAATAATGAATTTCATAAATAGACTTTCTGCTTCCATATGATTTTTTATATATTTTTTACTTGCATAATTATTTCTATAATCGCGGTTGAAGATATTTACTGAAAACTTTATGCGTTGTATAACACTACAATAATACTGAGGCTGATCTACATTGGATTGCTATAATTTTGCAGGTGATGAGTGTTAAGGCCCTCGGGACTTCTTTGAAGTTAACTTTTGAAGGGAAAAATCAGTTGATCTACCCAGAGACATGGTTTTTTATGTTAGTTGTGGCTATATGTGTCATCATGCAAATGAATTATCTTAATAAGGTTTGTTACTTAATGTCTCAAAATTGTCATGCTGGCCTTGTCGTACACATATTTTTATCAATAACCTGTTGGTGGTAGTTCAAACCTTTGATAAATTCTTAAGCTGGAATATAATACCTTCTCGTTGTAATATGTTAATATATGAGGAAAAGTGATCTCTTCTCTATTTTTTGTGTTGCATCTATGATGTCTTGATCCATATGTATTCCACAAGAACGGCTCCTTTCTCGAAGGGGTGGGTAAAAGAAAGATTTATTAAGTGTTAAATTTATTATTTGAAAAGATAAAACATATTATAGATTGATTATTACTTTGACAAAGACAAAGTGATTTTCATTCACAAAATATTTTCTAGCTTTTGTCATTATTTTCTTAGCTTCCACAAACAGCGGACTAACTAGTTTACTAAATCTCTTGAAGGATTTCACATTAATGATATTTGTAACAAGCTTGTCTCATGATTTATATGTCTATGATTTGATATGTTACATAAATTATTTAATTACAATCAATAAGGATATATGATATGATTTGATAGGGAAATATCTTACCAATTATTTTTCTATTATTTTCGTTCCTTTTTTGTTTATAATTAAAAAGAATATTTATGTGTATACATGATACAAGGAATTCATTATATTCCTTCTGGGAATCCTTCTTCTCAACATGGTACCAGGTGTGAGGTACCAGGTATGAGGTACCATCCTCCGTGACCTATTTTGTCACTAATCCTTTCAACAGAAAACATGGGGAAACATTACTATGGAGGAGGATATCATTGGGCCTAAGTTTCAAAAATGAAGAATGCAGCGAAGTTGTATTTTGTTTTTATATATGAAGGAAAACGCCTTACAAACTATATATAGGGGTATGGTAGTCGCAAGGATGTGAAATTAGGCTCATGAACATGGTTCTGAGAGATTATGGAAGAATAAATAAACATGTTGCACAGGAGGCAGAAGAGGGGAGGAATGAAACATGGGGGTGTGGTTGAAGGAGAGAGAGAAAGAATAGCAGAAAATTTCAAGTGGCAAGAGGATAGAGGGTGGAGAGTGGGAAGGATTATATGACGCGTGTTGGAATTGAATGGTATCAATATTAGGTAGCCTGGGTGAGGAAGCTGGTTCTTCCTCAGGAAAGGGGTTCTCTAATTTCTGCTATTTGCTTGTTTTCTATTGTTTCATCTTGTAAGGAGGTAGTCTTCAGCCATTACCTAGCTTTATTTTTCATTTTCTTGGGTTAGGTTTATATATCTGATATAGCAGTAATGGAATATCAATATTAGTTTATATCTAGTGTTTCTGAAAGAAAGTTGGATTGTTGGAGTGAGAACTACAAGTTGGTTAAATGAATCAAAAGGCAGCAAAATAAAGCATCATAAATATTGATTCATGTCTATGGAAAATATTGATTGATGTCTATGGACAAATCATTGACCTCTCAATCATTTTTATTGGTTTCATATGTAGTAGTATAGTTTTTCTTGGTGTCTTGCGGTTAAGGATAAAGTTATTGTAATAACTATTAGGGATAGTGTGACAGAAACTTGCCTATGTTGGTTTGCTCTTGTGTCATCAGACTTATAGAAGATCCAAAGTGAAAATAGTTAAGAGAAGTGTATTAAAAACCAATAAGAAAATTATTCTTCTAAAAGATTGTACTGAAAACTTAGTTTTTAATAGAGCCTAGAGACGTTGATTGATTCATGTAATGTAACTAATGGTATGAGGCTTCACTACCATTTTAGGCATCAATTCCAATAGACACGAGGTTTCAAATTTTAGAAAAGGTCAGGAATTAGGCATCTATTTTATTATGGATCTCTTCTGAGTTCTGAGTTTTAGTATTGAATACTATATGATTTCATATACAAAAGAGATGGATACAGAAGAACATTAGGCTGATTAAGGCGGCTTTGTTTCTGTATTTTTACTTTTGTTAGCTTCTTAATCAGTTTGACTGAGCTGTTTCTTGATGTAATGATACGATCTTTTAGAAGTTAGAAATGAAACAAATATTTAACTGTTGAAAATCTGGCATTCACTTTATTAAACTACTGGTATTGAGAACTCCTTCCAGTGACATAGTGATCAATTACATATTTTACATTTTCTATTCTCATTTCTTAATTAAATTTATTTCAAAATGATGTCCAGCTAAACTTCAATTGAAAAAGAAAGCAATTACAGATAATTCAAATTTGCTCTGTGCATTGTATATGAAGTTCTTAATTTGAAAATATGAATCGACTATATGCATCACTGACATGATTGTAATGTTCCAGGCTCTTGACACCTTCAACACAGCAGTTGTATCTCCTATATACTATGTCATGTTCACAACACTTACAATACTAGCCAGTGTAATAATGTTTAAGGTATAATCAACTAGTTTTGGCTTTTAATGCTGAATGCAGTATAAGATGATTCCGTTGTCTATGAATTGTACAAGAACCTATTTACATTCAAAAGTAATGCTTACAGGATTGGGACGGCCAAAGTGGTGGAACTATAGTATCAGAAATTTGTGGCTTCATCGTTGTGCTCTCTGGAACAGTATTGTTGCATACAACCAAGGACTTTGAGAGATGCCCTTCTTTTAGAGGTGTGTGGTAAATTTGATCACACAGCTGAATTCTGCTGCCACTAGACTAACCAGATGAATGATAATCTTTCATATTTGCATTTGTGTTGAAACAATTGCAGGTGCTGGCCCTTCCTCGCCTACGCTCTCTACCCGGCTTTATACTGGAAATGCAGACTTTTTACTTAAGCAAGATGAGGAAAGTGGATCACTTGACAGTAATTTATGCTCAAGAAGGCAAGAATCCTATTAGATTGTTAAAGATCTTAATTCATTTAGGTGTAGGGTGAAGGGTGAAGGGTGAAGGGTGAAGGGTGAAGGGTGAAGAATCTGAATGAGAAGAACATCAGGTACCAATGAAAGCATAGAATGATGGGGGATTTGTGAAGCCATTCTTTTATCCTCATAGATTTTAGTTTTGTGAAGCCTTGCAGGGTACATAATGTACATCTTGTGTCATGAATGGTTTGGTTTTGTTCACTTCTTCCAAGTTACTAATCTGCTACAAGTAGTCATTAGATTCATATCAGTAGTTTATGTGAGACTCTCTTTACACGAACCAAGAAAGTGAGTGGGGATAGAGATAGGTTGTGAAAATCTATGTATGGAGATTTTTTATTTGATTTATTTATTTTGTATGACAATTTGGCTTACACTCTGGTTGTTATTTGTGGCTTGTAAGTAAAGAAAATGTACAGGGAGCTAAACATTTTTCTTCAGAATTGTAGTTTGTCATGAACAAACATGAACATGTTTGTGAAAACTCTCAACTCAATCTTTTACTTGCATAAGTGGAGTGTTAATAACACATTCTTCATAACCAGCACTTATTAATCCAAATTTTCGATCCTCCAAAAAAGAATTTTCAGGAAATAGTGTTTCTAACATTTTTATTAAGGTTTAAACTTGTTCGAAGAAGCCAAGAAGTGAAGCTCACCTTGCAATTTCCCAAGTCGACTCTTTAGTCCTTGTCTTGTGCGTGTAAAATAAATAATTATGATAATAAACATTATCTTTTCTAGAAGGTAAACGCAAAACCTTAATGTACATCTTTAAAAGAAAAATCTAGATCGAAGAAAAAAAGAATTAATAATAACAATAATAGATGAAGTAGTGAAGTTGGATTCATGCGTTAATGTGTGAAGAGGTTTGAAATTGTAGCAAGTGGGCTGTTTTCTGGACCCACAAGACACGTGTCTGACAATATCCAGACTTCGTTCTTAAGTTTTCAAGACGCGACAATAAAAAATACATTATTGTAGAATGCATGTATAACAATTGGTTTAATTAAAAGAAATATTTATTATTAATATTATAATAAATAATAATAATAATATATTTATGCGAGTAACATAGTACTATCAAGGAGGCGGTGTTCGCGTGAAATCTAAATGGTCTGGTCTGAGTTTATCTGAAGAGGGAGCGAGTTTTTGGAAGTCAAATAGAGTGAGTTGAATTGGGTTGGACTCGGTGGTCGTTGAATTCGATGGCGAAGATTGAAGCGAAGCTAGGGATGATCATGGATTCGGTGGGTCAGTTCTTCTCCGGCAAAGACCATCTACCCTATTGCGATTCTGACATCGTCTCTGTATGTATTTCTTAGGGTTTCCATTCCGAATCTCAAACTTGTTCATCAATTATTCATTCAATTTGTTACCGATCACACATGTATATGTTTCTGTGTGTTGAGTGTTTGAGATTGCATGCATTTGCAGGGGTGTGAAAAGGAGGTATTGGAGGCAGAGAAACTATCTTCTGATGAACAGATGCAAGATTGTCTATTGCGTTTATCATGGGCTCTTGTGCACTCCAAACATCCCCAAGATGTGCACCGTGGGATAGCCATGCTTGAAGGTATGCAATGCAATTATAAACCTATGTATGTATGTATTGATTGATAGTAAATAACATGTATGTATCTATGTATTTATGCACGTGTGTGTACATGGAAACGGCAGCATCTTTGCCTTCTACAAAGGAGCCATTGCAGCAAAGGGAGAAGCTTTATCTTCTGGCTGTTGGATACTTTAGAAATGGTGACTATTCAAGGAGTAGGGATCTTGTTGACAGGTGCCTCACGGTATGTGTCTGTCCATCCATTTATTTATGTTTGTCTCTGTGTTATTTTGGATTTGGCCTCTCTAAAGCAAGTATGAATAAAGTAAGGAATCTAAATCTTCACATTTTAATCTCCTCTGTAATTTCTTATGCATCAGTTTCACATATCTTTGCACATATTAGAGGAGTTAAATTATAATTATTCAGCATAATGATTTAACCTTTTTTTGTGTGGAGAACAAGTGTCACTGGCCTGGGAGAGAGGTTGTGTGTCGTTTTACATCTGAAGGAGGTTGTTTTTGGCTTGTGTCCGTAGCATAACACCTAACCATGTTTTCTAATATTGTTTTACCACTTGCAATTTTTAAGTTTTGGGTGTTTTTTGCCATCTCTCTCCAAATCCAACAACAGATTCCAAGCAAGGACAAAGCGCATCATCAAATTTTTTTATATATGATATGACTGATGATGATGCAGCACATGTTTGCATCTATATAGTTTAATGTGACATCGTGATAATTTGTTGTGTTTTCTCCTTAGATTGCACCCGACTGGAGGCAGGCAGTGACACTGAAGAAGGCAATCGAGGATAAGATCACAAAAGGTCACCCTCAATCGTTCATGATTTACTTAATAATTTTGTGCTGCATTTTTTTTTTTTCAATGCAAGAGGAAATCAGATTGATCTTGACACTGATGAAACCATGACACTTTTTTTTTTTTTTTCTCATTGCAGATGGTGTAATTGGCTTAGGCATTGCTGCTACTGCTGTGGGACTTATAGCAGGTGGGATTGCAGCAGCTGTGTCTAGAAAAAAGTGACAGAATACTTTCTCTCAAACACATAATCTGATATGTAAGAGGCAAACATATATCATACTGGGAATTTGCTGCATCTTACTACTTTTATGAAAAAGAACATGTGAACAATAATGTGTACAAAGCGGTGGATATGATATCTAAGTGCTAGATGAGATTTTGAGAGATTTATTGCATGTTTTGGCATTGAAAAAATATTGTCATGGTTATAATTTACTCTTTTTTTTATATGTTTTCGTTTCTGTCCATACCCTCTCCCTTATAATGCAGTCCTGCACGTTGAATCATTCTTTAGATAATGTATATCCATAATTTGATGTTCCTTGTTGAAGGCTTCACTCATTCAACTAGATAAAGAATGACCAGAATGAAAGCAAGTTTTGTGCAACAATTCGATCTAAAGTTAGTTAGCTAAGTCAACATTAGTGAATACTTTGCTAAAATTGATTATAAATATAGTTCTAAGGGCATTCAGGATAGATAAGGCGTGTTTGACCATCTTTTCAATTTTTTTTAATGCATTTTGTCTTCAAAGTATTGCTTTATTTTTTTTTGTCTCTGAAAAATTGTTTTGATCTTTTGTAAAATTTATTTTTATGGTTTTAATTTTTTTTTTGTCTATAAAATGTTCGTCATTTTGTTTTTAATCTGTGTTTATT
>Ga0214545_1000234_pt1 | contig 76699 bp, 40 predicted proteins | sample CNSS4metaG_FD_160064 | JGI IMG/M metagenome (GOLD analysis project Ga0214545, IMG submission 160064) | Root nodule microbial communities from cowpea collected in UCLA plant growth center, Los Angeles, California, USA - CNSS4 | ecosystem: Host-associated > Plants > Roots > Nodule | place: USA...
TATATATAGGGGTTACTTGATTAATTGTAAATATTTTAATAATTTAATCGAGAATGAAAATATGGCGGGAACAGGTATTATAGCGGATATATGTACATCCTCATACCCAACTGAAAAAGTCGGGGATTCTCCATACCCATACCCATACCCAGTCAATGCGGGGATTCCCCGTCAAAATGGGGACGGGTTCGGGCAATACCCACAGGGACGGATTTATTTGTCATCTTTAATTATTATTTTATTCTCTTTACTTTCTATTCCTCTCTCTTATAGTGCTACCAAAGAGGAAATATAAGCTATTAATTCCCAATAATTATCATTACTAATACAATAAATTTTACCACAAATTCTGAGTCAAAGTAGATTTTTATGGACCCTGATTTATTTAATAATTAAAGACATATAATCAATATCTTGTATTGTAACCTCATAAATCAAGCTTGCATTCCTATTTTATGATGATTGTCCTGTCTCCCGCTTTTAATTCCAATAATAAAAAACACTAACATGTATGTTGCAAAAATAATGTACTTATAATTTAATTAACTCTAGTGGTGTTTTTGCTTAAAATTTTATTAGAAGTAGATAGTATATGAATAAGTTTTGGATTAAAAAACAAACTTATATTTATCTTCTCTTCCCCTTATTTCAGTCGACCCACCTTTTAAGTTAGGTTGAAAACACAGAGTTGTTTCAATGGTGCAAAAGTGCAAAAGTGAACAAAAACAGTGTAATAAAGTTAAGTCATCTTTGTTCTGTCCAATATCACAGAATAAAAGAAAATATAGTTTAAAAATTTTTATAAGTTTTTCAGTCTATTGTAAAATACTTCTAAACAATAGAATAGAAAACTATCAGCTTAATCTATTGTGCATTATAATTTATAATTATAAAAAAGTAGGTTGTTATGAATATTAATTAAAAATTAAATGTTGAGTTTATTTTAAGATGTACGACAAAAAAAATTATAACCAGTTAACTCTTTATTAGTGTGGTTATGATTATTTCTTCTCACTCTTCCCAGATTGAAAACTCACTTAAATAAAAAAAAAATGTTATTACTAATAGTGTTTGTGATATCAGCACACCCTTTAAAGTAATTAAATTTTTTAATTGAAATTTAGATTTTGAAACTGATTACTAATAATCTAAATTTAAACACATTAAATATCTAAATTTAAGATTATTATTTTTTGTCGAAAGTAATCAGTTTCATAGACACATTTATATATTCTGAAAAAACTGCCGTCTCTGATGCATGAATTAGTCTCCCCTTATTCAGAGAGAGAATATGCAGCTAAAAAAGATAAAGTGATGTTTGCAAATGAATTCAAAAGGAGAAAGATTTTGATTGGTGATAACCGTAATCAATATATGTGCCTTTAGCAAGAGGACAAAAGCAAAGTCACTTTTGCATGATCCATATATTCAATTGGGTTTTGGCCTCTTGTAAATTCACTTTGCAGCAACATTTGACCAATAAAAAGACTAGAGAAGACTAGAGAAAATAAAAGTACATGTAGTTCAAATCTTTAACCTGTTACACTATTTTTAAAATCTACAATGAAAAGTAGCTAAAGATTTGGAGTTCTAACAACCAACAAAGTATGCAAAGACAAAACCACCACTATCTATTGTCTGTAACAGGAAAGGGGATATTGAAACATAGTCTGGAGTGGTGTAGATTCGAGATCAATAATTCACAAAAGAAGACAGGTCGAGCCTTTTATTAAATATGTTTTTCTTTTCAAAGATCTAAATCATTGTTAATATTTAAAACTCATAATTCATGTGATTCATACCACAGCATCGGTGCAGACATTTGTTTTGTTTCCGGGCTAGTAATTTCTTATTATACATGAAAATTAAAAAAAAAAAAAGAACAAAAAACATGTGGCAATGGAATACGGTTGTGGCCCAACGAAAACTAGATTATCATGCATGCAATTGCATACTTCGTATCAGGACCATATAGACTAATAAAATGAATGCTTATGATTTAAAAACGCTTCAAGGCACAACCACACAGGAATTTCATCTTAAGGTTTGCTTATGATTTCCTTTCCTACTTTTGTTTTCTGTTTTCACATTTTCATTACATAACAGAAGAGTTATGGTCCAATGAATGCACAAAAGCTTGCTTACTTCACTATGAAAATGTACAGTAAACAAAAAACAGTTTAGTTTGGTAGCCATATTCATATAACACAGAATGTTTGTGGAGTTTAAAATACCGAAAGGGGGAAAAGTGATGTAATGCAGTATTCACAAACTAAAATGTGGAACGCTCAGAGATACAAATTGAAACCAAATAAACAGTACAAACATTAGCTTCCACCACATCAATTATGTTGTACGTGTTGTCTCAACAAAAAAACAACACAACCACAGCTCAGCACCGACCAATGCAAAAAACGTTAATTATGTGGTAAGTGGTCAACCGTGAGATCAGGTAGTGTGCCAAAGCATTCTTGAAATGAAGGTTGCTAGCCAAATATTTTCAAGTGTTGCCATAAAAATAACATCCCCTCTAGTCTAGAAACAAATGTAAAAGTGATTAAGGATACTAGCCCATACTACAACTAAACTAGCCTAGCTAATTAACATGAGAAAATAATACTTACCAACAACGAGATTGATTACCACAAAATGATGAACAGCTAACCTGATACAGTTAAGGAATAAACAGCGAGAATAAATACCCACTTCTATGTTCTTTGGTGCTTCTTTCCCCTCATTAACTCACTGCCTTTGACGATCTTTAAGTCATGCCCTTGGCATTTTCAACTTTGATTAAGCATCTGAGTTTTCATCCTCCGCATGTTTTCTCTTCAGTAAAGAAGATTTCACCTTGCCAGTACCATTAACATCACTCTTTCCACCACCTTTAAGAGGTTTTCCTTTCGAAATGGCAGACTTCAAGGTTTCTTGCTTGGATTTCCCACTTTTTGGAGTTTCTTGCTTAGACTTGGCAGCAGATTTTGGCTTGCTAGTGTCATCATCCTTTGATTCGCCAGCCTTGGAAGTATCAGAGTTTTTGGATTTATTACTCATTTTCTTAGCAGCTGCAGCAACAGTTTTACTGTTTCCACTTTTAGGAGTGCTGTCCTTAGATTTTCTACTGACTCGGTCCTCAGATTTGCTTATAGTCTTGGAATCTTTGGATTTGTTCCCATCTTTGGACTTTTGGCTAGACTTCATGGATGCACCCTTTGATCTACTGGATGCTGCTGCTCCACCGCTACAAATTGAAGTAAAAAATTTAGTAGTAAAAAAGGTGGAAATGGAATAGATTATTTGATATTCACAAACCTTTTGGAAGAAGCATCCACCTTTCCTTGCTTGGTTGATTCACCAGCACTGGTTTTCCCTTTCTTCTTCGGTGGCCTGAATAGATAGAATCATAGAACAATGCAATGTGAACAAGACCAAATAAAGAAACAGATGGAAACCACACTGTGCGACAGCATCGAAGAAAAAAAAAATACAGCGATAAACAGCACAAGTTCATTTGAATCCTTCAAAAAGAGGGGAAACATTAAACAATCTACTGACATATTCTTAATTAATAAAAATCAAACCAGAGCAGCACATAGCCTAATTGCTTCACGAGGTATACAAATGCCCATGTCAATTGACCACTTTTCCATCTATACATATTAGTGAGCAGATGGGCATATATCTGTCAAAAAACTTAGTGAAATAAAAGGATACAAACACTTTTATTTTTTAAAATATCTGTTTTAGCACTCAACAGGACAAAATGGGAACATCAAATATACAACACAAAAAAATGCCTACCCTGAACCGACAAGGAGTAGGGGAATAAGTTCCGAATTATGCCATGGGGGTCAAATCATATCTAAAGCTCGGCAAATCATCATTCACAAAAATACATATTTGCAAAAAGAGCACGCTGATTTTTTCATGTTACATATACCATGGTAGCATTCTTTGAAAACTAAACCAAGAACACACAGATGCACAGAATTTCTGCAAAAGGGCAACATCGCAATATATGCACACCCAATAAAAACATGTGTAAAAAATATAGGATAATACAAATAAAAGATGTATCTACAAAAAATGACATTAACCATAGAACATACATATCAGTGGAAGCATCAAGACTTTCACGATCACTTTGTCCCTCCTGTCAAGAGAAATAATTGCTATTAATTTACGTGCGGAGAAAATTTGGTGTATAAAGAAATGTCGTAGACCAACCTCATCTGCATCTGAGCCAGCTTCAATTAACTTCCACTTTTCCTTCAAGAGATTTAATGTTTCTTCATCACCATCATCGTACAAGACCTAAAATAGAGAACATATGTCAGAAGATAAAATATGAGGGACAAGTTCCGAATTCTGTCATGGGCACAGCAACACAAAAGAACAAAAAGAATACAAAGTTTAATATCAATAATGGAACGGGGGAGGATAGAGAGATGACTTAATAAACTGTCAAATCACCTTGTGCTTCTTTTTCCCAGAATAAAAAGAATGAATAACACCTTTGTAAAACCTGTAACAAGTGAGATATCTGTGAAAATTTGTAGCAAATATTTCTATTATATAAAAAAGCACGGCAATCTGATCATAAACATAATGTGCATGATATACCCTAGTTTTATAAAAACACATTCCCTCACTATTTCACATCAAATGTAAACCCTAGTTTAATTATTACAAAACAGTTTCACACAGATCAAGTAAATCACACGCAAACACATTTAAGCTAGTAAAGAAAATCTAGAACACAAACCATCAAGACCACAATAACTTCAACAGAATAGTTTACAAAATCATGCATGTAATAAACGCGACTGTAATGCAAACATCATGAACACAAAGCAACATTAGTCCAGATTAAGATATGTAAAAACAAATATTGGCCAGCTTAGACAACCATAAAAGAACTAGAGATTACAATTTCAAAGTAAATGCCAAATAACAAGCACTTCCTGGCAACTTATTAACTGAAATTTCCAGTGACAGCAAGTCAAAATGGAAGTCATGCTAAGTACTTACTCACGATCCTCAGGCCACCAAACTTTGACTCGTAAACCAACAAGGTTTTCACCATAATCCTTCACATCAGACTCCTGGTACAGGAAAAAGATAATTACCAATCAAAGCAAGAATACAATGAAACTTTTTAAATTAGCAAGACCAAGCTGCATAAAGGATTTTCCCAGAACAAAGGTTCCCTTACAAATATATCAAGGAAGTTCCAGTATCATAATTTAAAAATTCAGAGAAAAGGACATACATTTTCTTTTCCTGAACCACGTTTCCTTTTCACATTTGCCTTGGGAGTCTCCTCTGAACTTTCATCTTTAGTTGATTTTGTACCAGGCCTTGGAGAAGAAACCACTTCCTACATAATTAAAATTGATTTGTTTACTTGACAAAAACAAAGCAGAATAAAACATGCAGCAATAATGATAATATACAGAAGCAAACACGTATAAAGCGTGAAAAATACCTTGTCCACATCCATAGCAGTTGATTTTGCTAGATCTGTTTCAGGGTTAGCTTTCGTCCTCCCTCCCTTTTTCTTGTCCCCAATCTGCTTTGAAGAGGACCCACCACTACCCTTTTTGTTTTCATCTAATTTCTTCGCTGAATGCTTCTTAGCATCTGCATCATTTGCCGCACCACTTCCTTTTTTAACTGAATCTACAACACTAGCCTTTTTCACAGAGTTCTGACCAAGTGCCTTTTTCATTGACCGCCTCGTAGGTTTGGCTTCTGAATCACTAGCTCCTCCTCCAGAAACCTTAGAAACATCCTCTCCAGCCACGTCTTTAACAGGGCCATCTTTCCTTTTTGTTCGTCCAAGTTTCTTCGATCGATTTTCATCATGGAGGCTCTCACTTGGTGGAGAAGCAACTTCAGATTCATTGTTGTCTGCCTTTGGTGATAAAGTCTTAGCATCAACTTCTTTGTCATTCTCTGAAGGTCCTGCTGCTTCAACAAAATGGTCCTCATGAGGGGAACTGGGTACTTTCTTGCTGTTGTTTTCATTGTCGAGCTTTTTCTCAGTTTCCTTATCACTAGCAGCAACTTGACTCTTGGAAAGCTTTGCAGATTTAGTTGCAGAGCTTGATTTCTTCCGCCGTCGCTTGGTAGATTGTTCTGGCTTACTTTTACTATTGTCAACTTTTTCAGAGTCTACATCATTACACACCTCATGACCAGATATATTCAAGCCTTCAGAGTGATTAGAGCATTCAGCTTCCTCTTGCTTTTTAACGGACTTGGAATTAGTTAAAGCAGTACCTTCTTCAACGCATGCAACACCATTGCTCATGACTGACTTTGGAGATATATTCACATCAGGATTTTCTTGATGAGAGGGACTAACTTCCCTTGGATCCTTTTCAACTACCTGATAAAAGCACAATCAACATGTTCCAGAGATCAATTTCGGATGACAAAACTTCAGAGCCACAAGATATGTAAAAAACAAGCATTTAAGTGGGGCCATACATGTGCTGACTCCTCACGTGGTCGTTTTGCCAACTCGCCCTTATCTTCCTGAAACAAATCAATATGACAAAAGTAAAATTTCAGGATTCTCTTATCATGAAATGTTTCAAATATTAATAGACAAATGACCAACAGAAAACTTACCGTGTGCTCACTTGTAACACATGTATCATTTTTCTCCAAGGCATCAGATGTGTCTTGGCAAATTGAAGAAAGTACCAAACTATAATCACCCATAGGTACACCCAAAGATTTCACTGCTTGAACCAAATAGGGTTTAAGCTTGGTAGCACAACTTTCAAGGACCCTCTCACCCAATTTTTTGGCAATTGGAAAAGCTTCCTATATCACAATGATTATCAATGTCAAACCAATAATAAAATTCGAACAAAAGCAATGTTCAACATCAAAATTGCAATCAACTAAAAGGTATGAAAGTGAAAATGAAACTACCAAACTACAACCTCGTCATCTTTTTTAACTCTGGTCAGAAGTGTAGACAGCAGGTCTAAGGATATATCTTCACTTTCCTCTACAACAAGGGTCATAATTGTTTCCATGGATGAAAAAACATTTTCTGGATGATATTCCCTGAAATTTTCAAATAGACATGATTAGAACTATGGTGTACATCCCCACATTAAGAGTTTCCAAAAATCCAAAAATATGCACTAGTAATACATAAACAACTAGGTCGTACAGCTACATGGCTTATTTGTCATATTTAAGTTGGTCTTTAATCTCATTAAAAAGTTATTGAAAAAGCATAATTGCAGCAAAATTTAAACAATCTTTTTAATTATCCAAAGAAAACATGAACACAAGGAGACCGAAGATAAAAACCAGTCAAGTTCTAATTGGGAGAGTCATAATATATGTGTATCAGACTGTCAGTATCCACCAGAGGTAAAATATGTATACCAAGTCAAATTTAAAGTATTTTTCTAAAATTATATCAAAGGAAGTAACCAGTAATCACACTAATATGTGTTTACAAGATAATAAGCAGTAAAAAATAAACACATTAATATAGTTAAAACAGACTAAATAGTAAAAAATCAGAATAATTAAACCATGAATTACAGATGACAAAGTATTTGAAGCTGTGAAAATAAAAGGATAATACACAATTGGAGGGTCTTAATAGATCCCTCTCATAACCTTCTATTTATAATGATAAAAACTGATACAATGGAAGATGAAAGATCAAAAGACTACCCTAAATACCTAGGTACAACTCATAGAGTGCACTAGATTTATAAATACAGCTGGAAGTAGTTCCCAACACACAACTCCCTATTTTAGACTTAATAATTACTCTAACATAAATTTAATAATTATTTCAACAGAAGCCATGATGAAGCCAAACTTGACCATAAAGGGTACCTTATTGCTTTAAAGAAATGCTGAAACATCTCCAAAATCAGGGCATCACATTCAAGATCCAGCATTACAACACATGATCTGACTTTTGCAACAGTTTCAAGAATTGAGGTCCTCTTTGCATATGATCGACTTAACGTATCATGTAGATTTTCAAATGAAGATACTATTAATTGAAAGACCTCCTGTAAGAAATGTCATTGGTGAAATTCAGATTGATCAAAGTTTTACAGATATATTTGTAAAAAGTAAGTTCACAAGTCCATTTGTATACTGTAGCAGAACAAATTATGCACACCTTCATTTGATCATCATCATAAGGAGCATCAGGTGCAGTGATTCTTGTTATTTCACTGATGCAAGAGGCAACTGCGACTTTGACATCATCATCTGAGTGCCTCAGAAGTTTGTCTGCAATCAATGCTTTCAATGATGGAGAGAGTGCAATTTGCATAGAGTTTGAAGGTGACTGTTCAACCTTTGATAGGAAGCTCTCTACTTGCTGCATGGCAAGGGAGAAAAGATGTAAAATCACAAAAATGTATTTAGTACTTTGACCAACCATTTAGTCAGGACTATGTTTTAGACATAATCAAACAATTGTTCACCTTCACCTCACTTCAGAGTTCAAAATCGTGTATACTTTAATTTTTATTAGATAATAAATCATGGGCATATGAATTGAGATACAAAATTATGTATGGAGAGGTTATATTTTGAATTCTGAATCATTTTATACCATGATTCATAAGATTCATAAACATTAAAAAATGAGTCACACTTAAATATAAGACATATAACCAAGTAAATATACAATTAATAACAACCACTAAAAAAATAGTAGTTGTATGTATATTTACACTGCACAATTTCAGCAACATAACCTCCAAAAAAACACTGTTGTTGCAGCATAAAATTCCTATAACAATGATTATATGCTACTAACAACTTTTGCATTATAGTCATTCAAAAAATTTGTTGTTGCTACTGCATAGCTACCTCAGACTATGGTTGTTGTATTGCTACATGTACTAAGCAGCCTCAAAAAAAAGATTCTATCCAAATCATTCATATTTAATCCTCTTCCTCTCCAAGATCTACATAACTCAAGTCATCTTCATCTTCTGTGAAAAGTTCTTCTTCCTCATCTCCTACTATGGATTTTCCATTTTTATTGGTCTTGGCGTTTAAGTTTTTAGGACCTATATATATGAGCAAATGAAAAACAAAAAAGTTATAGTTTGAGCGTTGAAGTTCCAATTTCTAAAACTAAGTATAAATAACTACCTCACTTCCTATTTTTGCTTGGAGCTCCCTCTTCAACATCAAAATACTCATCTACATTCATCCACGAGGAATGAAAAGGCAAGCAAGGAATTTTATTTTCCAGTGATCCCTTCATCATCCGGCAAACATATGGGATCATAGGCTTCCCCCTTCCCTTCACTATTCTTTTTGTCTCATCTCAAGTTGAAGACCATCCTTCACATACACCACACCATTTAATCGCTATTGTTCCTATCTATTTGTTCTATTATTATGCAGTAGGTAAAAAATGCTCAAATTCCTTTCACACCCTGTTGCACCACATGTGAGGCTCAAAATTTTCATGGCCATCTTTTGCAATTATAATGTAATTAAAAATGTATAAGTCATATACAAATGGTAATGAGTAATTCAATTATCAGGTTGTTCATTGTTTCTAGTATCTATTGCAATGTCCATTCCAAAAAGCCCCTTTACTCCCTTGAACTTTTCAAGTTGTTGATTAATTGCAATTCCTGTTTTTGCAGCCAAAGCCATTCTTTGAAATGTTTCACATAAACCAACCAACACCTCACTATGTGGATTGAAAGTGTTGTCATAATGATATCTACCATTATAAAAATAAGTTAATGAGAACAAGGAAGAAAGTGGTACTTAGTAGGACATATGTAACTAGCTTACCTAGGATTGAGATAATAGGCTGCTGCATGGAGAAGCCTATGTAGTTTTAAATTCCATGTAATGTCAACAATTTTCCACACTTTTTTATACCTTGTTTCTTGCTTATAGAATTCAGCAATTTGCTCGTCAGCTCAATCCATTCCATTGCTCCATAAATGGATGGCATGGCTGGTTTTGAACCAACATCTACAAACCTCAACTTTTACAAGTGGAATCACACATTTTAGGAAGTATGTGATTGATCTTCAAAATCTACTTCATCACTTGCTTAGCCTCAACTTTAGTAGCATGTCAACTTTAGTAGCATTTTTTTTGTTGCTTAATACAGTTTAATGTAAAAGTAACAACACATGTGACAGCTAGTCTTACTAATGTTTTCTTTACATTTCAGCAGCTTCACAATTGTTTCCTTCACTTCATCTCAAACACTAGGACAAGGAATAACATCTTTGTTTGTTCCAATAAGATAATGCTTCATCCTTGCTATGCCACCGCAAGAAGCATGAGAACAAAATCTACATTTTACTTGTAGTCTATTAGTAGGAAGAGTTTCACAATAGCCCTAAGTAATATCAGGCTCCCTTTTTTTTATCTATTTCTATAAAGCAGGTGTACAGCAGAAAACTCACTCAGAAGTAGCACATGTAATGAAAGGTAAAGGACCAGCAGAAAATCGAGTTTTTGAGTAGAAAGGAACATTAAAGAGACCACCAAGTAGACATGAGGAAAAGACAGTGGCCATGGCTGGATGGAAAGGAACAACCATTTTACATCTCTTCCCATGCTGATTCTCGCAAAAGATTAAAGCAAAATTAGGGTTTTTTCAAACAGGGGTCATGCGAACTAACCCATTTCAGAGACCTGTTTGAGTGCAACCTGAATGCGGTTTCTCTCCCACGATTCAAGGCACAATTCAAACGAGATTTGAATGATACAAGATAGATCCAGGAGCAAAAATCAAGTGTTACAGCAATCATACCATGGTGTAGAGAATGGTATCATACAATATGAATAATGTATCACTCAATTCTTATTACCATGATTAAAACTATAACATCAACCTTTCTACATGTTGCCTGAGTTCAGAGACATTTTTTAAATCAGAACAATTCTCTACTCACCTGCAAAGGTAAAAAGTGCCTAGGTGAGGAGGATAAACAATGTTGATCCTTCACAACATAAAGATTAGGTGATTCCAAGTGGGAGCCTTACTACACAGTCAAAAAAGTATCAATAGGTGCCAACTTAAGGGAAATGGTTATTTCAACATTTAAAAAAAAGCCACCGGAGGAAGGAAATTAGGAATCACTTGGTAATGCTATCGTCAAGTGGGATGAAATGTCTAAGAAAATAAGGAAGGTTGCAAAAATAAATTTGGGTGGAACGAGAGATTTAGGTTCAAGAGATACAGAATTTTGGTGCTGGAATGAAAATGTCAAAGTCATGGTAAAGAACAAATGCTTTAAAATCTTACATAGGTGCAACAGTACTGAAAATTAGAAAAAGTATAAAATGCAAGGAATGAGATAAAACAGTGTATGAAGAACCACCTAAAAGCTTTTTGAAGAGTTATACAAGATATTTGGATTAAGTAAGAATGTAAGATGTATCAGGTAAAGTTTGGTCAAACCACAACGAGGGAATTAATTTTATAACGTTTTCAATAGAAACAAGGATTGACTCTCACCACAGAAGAACTAGAAATATAAGAAAATGAACAGAAACTAAAAAATTTGAATCAGAAAAACAGAGATCCATAAAAGGAATAGATAATGGCATAGTTGTTTGATCACATGTTGAAGTTTTGAATGTGGGAAAACAAGGTATCATTTTGCTCACTAAGCTTTCAACAAGATTTTGATATATATGAAGATGCCAGATGAGTGGAGGAAGAGCGCTTTGGCCCTATATTCAAGACTAAAGGATATATTCATAATTGTGCTAATTATAGAGGTATAAAACATACGAGTAACACTATGAAAATATGGTTCAGTTATTTACTAGGAAGGTCTACAATAGATGCAATTTATTTATCTTCTACAGAGGTTGATGAAAATGTACCAAAATACAAAGAAAAAGGCTTATACAAAGAAAGAGGATGGCGTGATTAAAACTGGAACGTGACACCTAGGATGTTAGTATACAGACAGGTTATTTGTGACTAAATAGAGCACCTAAGAACTCAAGTACAACTTTTTTCGTACTACTGTATGTCCCGACAATGCTCTATGGTCATGAATGTTGGACTTTATAAAAACAGCAAGAGAAAAAAGTCAGAGTGGCATAAATGAGAATGTTATGATGGATATGAAGTCACACAAGAAAAGACAAAACACAAAATGATTACATGAGAGTGATTAGTATGGCACCAATTAAGGAAAAGGTGAGAAAAACAGACTAAGGTGGAGTAGACGTGTATAAAGACAGCTCTGAGAGATACCAGTGAGAATAGTAGATTTATGGGTTTTAGTCTGGTGAAGATCAGGAAAGGGAGGCACGGAAGGAAACTGGAAAAATTAGTCACTGGATATTGTCAAAAATAATATATTTGAAACTGTGATCTTGGCGGGTGTTGTTGAAACACATTCTCCTTGCAAATCATCTGTCATTATTAAATTTCACTCAGAATCACTGGTCACCAGTAGCCCAAGCCAGTACCACATGAAATCTCCAAACCCACATGGATACCTTTCATGCCCTTGTCACAAACATCCCAAATTAAAGCAACAAGCCAAAAATTTCAAGATACTCAACATCAAATTAACAAAAAGGTGGAGGGTGAGACTTCCTGGATCTGGTTTACATGAAGAAAATTGCAGGATGCTCCAATAATATCCAGAGGAGGACAACCATTGCCATGGTGAAGCGAGTGCAACCCCTATGCCACAACCACTAGCACCAAACCAGTGCTCCCACAGACCTAACGTCACTGTTGGCCCCACTCAAACCCTCCTTCCCAATCTCACCACACCCAATAATCAACAATCAATAATTCCATCAATTGACAAAAACTGAACCAGACAAATCCAAGACCTAATTCAATTTCTTCACCACCATTTATTTCATACATCCATAACCAAACAATAAAGAAGATTGATTGTAATTAATTCCAGCATATTAATTCTATTACCCATCATCACTTACCAATTAGAACAACTCCATTACTTTTTAAGATGCGCAGAAGAGGAGATAATATATAATATACACCATATAATATTATCTTATATTGGTATATCTATTAAATCATAGGCCATAACATTTATCCCTTCACCGCCAAGACAATCTAGGTATGAAGATAACAATTTCGAATCAAACATTCCATGCACTCGTCCTTCTTATCAAAATCTCACACAAACGTCAAAGTCAAACATTCTCCGCGGCCAGATTGCAGGGAAGAAAAATGTTAACTACATGCATCAAACAATAAAAAACAAAACAAATTCGAATATCACAAGCAAGTGTTAAAATAACTTTGAAAGCGAAGATATGTTATTACGTCTAGAAGTGAGAGAAGCTCCTCCACGGATGACGGAGGATCTGCAAGTTTGTTACCGGCCTCGAGAAGTTGCTCTTCCAATTCTTTATCTGTAGTCGCCATTGGTTGTGTCGTTTTCCGTCTCTTCCTCTTGATCTTCTACAGACTCCGGCTGCTTCACTTCATTTGGTCCATGAAACGGTTCCAATCCAACCCGATTTGAGAGTAGATGTGGATGGAACAAGGAAATTAGGGTTTTTTCAATTATTTTTGTTTCCTTTCCCCCTTTTCCTTGCCAAAAATGAGAAACAGAAAAGAGAGAGTGTGTGACAGATAAAAGAAAAACTAAAGAGAGAGAGTAAAGTTCGTTTTAAAAAAATGGAGAGGAAGATTTCTCATGAATTATATTTTCACTACCAAAAAGCTAGCATTTACTACTTTCCTATTCCCATATAGAATAATATTTCTATCCAGACAGTACACAAATTAATAATAATAACTTTTTTTATTTATTTTTGTACTGAAAGGGAGTGAAGATACTAATGGGTCTTTATGAAATATTGTTGCAGCGAGTAAATATTTGAATAAATTATTTTATACATTTTAAAAATAAAATTTACGTTTAAATAATAAATTACAAGAATATTTATTAAAACAAATACCAATAAAATCATTTTCGAGACAAAAAAAACATTTTTAGAGAATAAAACATATTTTTAAGATTGTTATAAACTTCTTTAAGAAAAATAAATAATAAAATATACTTTTTGAATATTAAAACATGTGTTAGACTAAAATGATTGATATTGGTTAAAGTAAGGAGAATAAGCAGTTGGACTACTGTGGAGGCAAAAAAGCTCATATTAATGTTTTGAACTTTTAGCATAAAATTATTTAAAATATTCATAATATATTAATAATTAACATTAATTTTATTTTCATAGACATAGATACTACTATGCAAACTGTAAATTAAAATATTAATTGTAATAAACATGTTGGTATTCAACCTAAGATTAATAACATTAGATTATTTTATATTTGTCTCTTATTTTGTTTTACCTAAAAGATAGTTGCCAATAAATTATTTCCAAAATATATAGTTTGCTTATATGTCAATATTAAATAATAGAATAAAAAATTCAAATAGATGGCATCTAGTTAACTAAAAATAAATAAATAGTAAATCACATTTGACTAGTTAATTATGTAACACAATTACTTAGTCAAATATTTATCTCATGCAGAATTTTTTAAATTCATGTCCACAATGAACCATTTCACGTTATATTTGGAAGAAGAAAAAATATGTATTAATTATATTTGGTAAATTGCGTTTTCATATACTCTAAGATGTATTTTGATTATTTTTTTAATTTTTCTTTTTCAAATACAAACCAACACAGACTTCATGAAAAGTGGAAATAGATGTGTTAATCAACAAATGCAATGTAAGAGATCTAAGGAGCATTTCACAAGACTTAATTCATCCTCACAACTGTATTGTGTTATTAAAAAAAAGACAATTCAATTTACTAATCTTATTTATTCTACTTCATCTATTAACTTTATTTGTTAAAAGGAGGTCAAAGATATGATCTATTCCACTTAATTAAAAATATTTAGGTACATTTAATTGTGTTTTATTAAGTTGAAAAATAAATAATATGCTAACATATACAAAATAAAAAATAGAAAGTATATTAAAAGAAAATGAATACTATATAGATCGTTTCCTTTTCTTTTTTTTTTACTTGTGTAGTTAGAGATTATTATTGTGTCAATTAACAAACCACTTGAGCATAATAAAGGTCAATCTAATCCAGTCCTAGGTTGAATAATATTTAGAACATTATAAACAAAATAAGATTATATTAATCATATTGCACATTATTGTGCTTGTAAGTAATCTATTATGATATGTTGAACACTATTAAAAGTTTTATAAACAAAATAGGATTTATAAATTGTTATTTAAGATTAAAAATAATTAATTAAGGATAAAATTATTCATTCAAGACCAAGAATAATTGATAATATTCACTTATTTAAAAAACTCATCATGGTGTTTTTGAAATAATCTATAGAAACTTTTCATGTCATTGTGTATGTACTTTTACATGCATTCTTTAACTCATAAAAAATTGTAAATAATATGACTGATATTAACTTAAATTTGTTGTTTTGATAGTTTTTATTCATTATTTTATTTTAAAATAAAATAATATCTAACTAAAAAATTGCTGGATGAATGTCATCTTATTAAAAGTATGCAGATTAGTGAAGTCTTCAAAAATATTGTAAATTATTTATTGTTATTTTATTAAAAATGTATGAAAATAATATTTAATTTTAAGTCGGAAAGAATAAAAGTGTCATTGAGATATTTTAAAGTTATTTTTTAACAAAATCATCTGGCTTTAGTGTTTTAAAATATTCTTAAAATGTAATTTTGTTATTTTGTATAAATATATAGATAATAAGACCTCTCTCAATGACAACCATTAAATATAATTTTAATTTATATATCCAGAACTATTTTAAATTTAAAGTAATTTTTATTGGTTAAATTTATAAATAGATATTTTATTCATTCGGACTTAAAACTTCCTGAAAATAAAGGAAAAGAAATAGAAGATACATCACATGAGAAGTGAGAAGAGTGACAAATCCAAAAGGAAAAATGAGTAAGCATAAAATAAAAATCAACTTATGACAAGTAATTGATAGATTATTTTATCTGCCAATTAATTGGCATCCTAATTATAACATGATCCATGGTAAATAAGATCAACCAGTTCAAGAGAACAAATCAGAAAAAGTAAAAAATCATCCACAATTACCATATGAATAAAAGTTTAACTCAACATTATATTGGTTAATAAAATTTGTAATATAGTGAAATAAATCTCCAAGTTTTTTCGTGTAAAAGATTTATATAAAAGGCTTATAAAGGAAATAAAATTACTCAAGACATTCTGTTGGTAAATATATGCAAAATTCTGCATTGAAACAAAATTTATCACACTTACATTGAAAATATTGAATGACTATAGTAAATGTCCAACAACTTCTGGTAATTTCAATAAACAAAAAACTAAAATCACATAATTATAATATTTAATAAAAGAAAAGACAAACACGACAATTTTGACAAGATTTGATAATATAATTTATCACTAAATACAAGTTTACAGAACAATGAAATATTATTTCAAATACTATCCGAGTCCTAGCAGGAGTCCTAGGACTCCTACCGGGTGTTGTTTGTAGCGAAAAAATTTAGGTATAAGGGGTTATAGTTCAATCTTTTATGGGAGCATCTAATATAAATCATTAAAAAAAAATTAATCCAAGAATATAGTCAATAATGTACATTATTCTAGTAATAAACCAAAATACAATATCATCCCATCAAAAGATAATATATTTAAAGGACACTAAAATATGAACTTTTTTTTTTATTGTTGACATCGTCAAAATTACCTGAAAGTGTAAGTTGCTTCTACCATTATTGTGATGATGAATTTTAATAATAACAAATAATTATTTTTACCAATACATGTGATGACTAAAGTAAACCAAGAGCAATGTTAATGAATGTGTATCATATATTATCAAACAAGGTAGTGTCAACAAAATTTTTTAAATGAATGCTAGCAAACTATTTTCTAGCGTTGTCCTTCATATAACATTGATCTGGTCTAGAAACAACCAAAAAGTGACTACAGACGCTAATCCATACTTCAAGTAAACTAGCCTAACCAATAACTAAATATAACAACACTAGCAACAAAATAAAACAGCTACCTGATACACGGCTTAAATTCATTTGATCACTCCAGCCACAGGAAGAGTAGAACTGATAGCCAGGATAAATACCCACTTCTAGTTTCTCTGACGTTTCTTTCCACTCTTGAGTTCACTTCCTTGTAGCTTTGATGAATGTGAAGTCTTTCCCTTGACATCTTTAACCTCTCCTGCTGAAACATCTGAATCATTCTCAGGATATTTTCTCTTCAACAAACCAGACTTTCCATTGCCAACATCTATTTTTCCACCACTTTTGTGACGTTTTCCTTTCAATAAGGTAGTCTTCAGGATTTCTAGTTTGGATTTTTCACCTTTGAAAGCTTCATGCTTAGACTTGACACAGGATTTTGGCATGTTAATTTCATCATCCTTTGATTCAATTGTCTTGGAAGTATCAGTGTTTTCTAATTTATTACTCAATTTTTTATCAGCAACAACAGATTTCCGGCTACCATTTTTAGCAGTGCTGTCCTTAGATTTTCTACAAACTTCATCCTCTGACTTGCTAATAGTCTTGGAATCTTCTGATTTGTTGCCATCTTTCGACTTGTGGGTAGACTTCATGGATACACCCTTTGAGTTGTGGGATGCTATTGCTCCATCACTGCAAATTGATGTACAAAATTTAGATATTAAATAAGAGCTGGCACTGAAATAGATTAATTGACAGTCACTAACCTTTTGGAAGAAGGATCTGTCTTTCCTTGCCTGTTAGACTCACCAACACCAACTTCATCCTCTGATTTCCTATTAGTCTTGGAATTTTTCGATTTGTTGCCATCTTTGGACTTGAGATTAGACTTCATGGATACACCCTTTGATCTAGTGGATGTTACTGCTCCATCGCTGCAAATTGAAGTAAAAAATTTAGATATTAAATAAGAGCAGGCACTGAAATAGATTACTTGATAGTCACTAACCTTCTGGAAGAAGGATCCATCTTTCCTTGCTTGTTTGACTCACCAACACTAACTACATCCTCTAATTTCCTAGTAGTGTTGGAACCTTTCGATTTCTTCCCATCTTTGGACTTGTGACTGGACTTCATGGATACATCCAATGATCTACTGGATGCAATTACTCCATCGCTGCAAATTGATGTAAAAAAATTTAGATATTAAATAATAGATGGCACTCAAATAGATTAATTGATAATCACTAACCTTCTAGAAGAAGGATCTGTCTTTCCTTGCTTGTTTGACTCACCAACACTTGTTTCCCCTTTCTTCTTTGGTGGCCTGAACAGGATCCGAGCAATGCAATGTGAATAAGACCAATCAGAGACAGCTGGAAAGAGCACCATGCATGCCACAACGAGAATAACAAATTACAGCAACAAATAAGCATGTCCATTTGAACCCTTCAAAAAAAAGAGGGAACAGTAAACAATCTACAAACACACTCTAAATTGATAAAAGTCAAACCAATGCAGCACATGGCCTAATTGATTCGCGAGGGATACTATGTCAGACAATTTGGCACTTTTTGTTTCTATAGATCATTCAACAGGTGAGCGTACCGGTGTCAAAAATGTTACTGCTAATCTAAAGAATATTAAACAGTTATGTTTTTAAAATATTTTTGTTGGCACTTGATACAATTTATTAAATCTGACTGAAAATGTACAATCCCCACACGCTCTGGATTTCTAACAGCTTCAACAATTAAAAGCCAAAGAAATTATTGGAACATCAAATATACAACAGCAACAGCTATCCTCAACAGCCAAGAAAAGGGGTAGGGACTACTTCAGAACTATACCATAGGATAAATCATATCTAAAGCTCCAAATTAACAGGCAAATCATTATTCACAAAAGTATACATTTGCCAGGAATAGGTTCAGGTTTTCAGGTCAAATATATCAAGATAGCTGTTAGATACAACAAATCAGCAACAAGAACAAACAACAGCAGAAACTAAGTCCAGAACTCGTAGATACACAGTTTTTGCAAAAGGGCAACATCACAATACATGCATACTCCAAAAAATGCATGAAAAATATACGAAAATACAGCATTAAGAATATGCAGCCCATACATATCAGTGGAAGCATCAAGACTTGCAGGCTCACGTTGTTCCTCCTGTCCATAGAAATGATTGCCATTAATTTAGATAGAGAAAGTTTGGCACAAAACTAACAAGCCATACACCAACCTCATCTGCATCTGAGTCAGCATCAATGACCTTCCATTTTTCCTTCACAAGATTCAATGTTTCTTCATCTCCATCATCATAGAAGACCTAAAATAGAGAACAGGTGTCATTGTCATCAAGAAGCCAACCAGGGTACATTTGGATAATTTTGAAAGAAGTTCTATGAAATAGCTTTTTTACTACCAATTACTTTACAACTTTTGTGTTCAATAAATAAATTATATAAATTAATAAGATAAACGTATTATCTCTCTTGTGAGAAATGATGGGTACAATGGGATAATGAATCTTAATTTTAAGGATAACTTTGAAAAATATATAAATGAACATATTCAATGCTACCAACAACATAAACCAACTTCCATAATTTTGATGAATTAGTTAAATGGTCTTCTATAGGACAAAGGTAGAATGTTAATTGTTTGATTTTTTTTATAATGTAAAAAATTCATTCCCTTTATTTCCTTATTAAAGGATTAAACAAATGTAACATAGCAGAAGTACCAGTAGAGCAACACAGACGAACAAAACAAATGCAGTTTTTCTTAATAAAGGGAAGGTAAATAGATGACTTAAAAATCTGGCAATTCACCTTGTGCTTCTTTTTGGCAGAATCAAAAGAATGAATAACACCTTTGTAAAACCTGTAACATATTACATATTGAAAATAGAAAGTAAATATTTCTATTGCATAATAATGAACCGACAAACTGATCATAAATAGAAGGAGCATGATGACATACACTAGTTTAATTCAAACACATAATATCTTCAGCTATTTCATATCAAAGAATTCTAACACAACATTCTACACAAGGTATTAAGTAGTTTAACAAATAGACTATCAAAAACAAATGAAAAAACATATAAGCCAATAAGGGAAATCTTGAACTCAAACTGTAACATCATGGTCACTTCATAGAAAGGTCTACACAAGGATACATGTAGAAATGAGTATAACACACATAATTCAAATATCACTAACACTGCAACATTAGTCCAGTTTAAGGTCTAAAAGCACATTCCACAATTCATAATACCATTATTTAAAAACTAAAGATTACAATTTAAAAATAAATACCAAACAGCGCAAAGCATTTATTTCACCTCGTTAAAAAAAAAAATCAGTGAAGGAATGTAAAATCTGAACAGATTCCAAGTACTTACTCACGATCCTTAGGCCACCAAACTTTGACCCGTAAACCAACAACGTTTTCACCATATTTCTCAGTATCAGACTCCTGACACAGCAGAAAGGTAGCTGTAATCAATACAAGACAACAAAAAATCTAGAACTAACAAAAAAAAAAAAAAGACTTTCTCAAGGGAAAAGTTCCCAAACAAATATATTGTAATTCAAAATTTTGGGTGAACAGGAAACATACATTTTCTTTTCCTGATGTAAGCTTCATTACAGTTGTCTTGGGAGTCTCTGGATTTTCATCCTTAGTTGATTTTGTTCCAGACTTTGGAGAAGAAAGCATTTCCTAAACAGTGAACAAAGATTCGTTTAATGCTTTACTTTTAAAAGAACAAAGCAAAAAAATATCACGTAGCAATAATGTTAATATACATTAGCAAGGAAGCAAGCACCATATACAAGAACAAAAGATACCTTGTCAACATCCATAGCAGATGATTTTGCAACACCTGTTTCAGAGTTAGCTTTCCGCCAGCATCCCTTTTTCTTGTCCCCCATCTGCCTTGAAGAGGATCCGCCTATGCCCTTTTTGTTATTATCTAATTTCTTGGCAGAGTGCTTTTCCGTATCTGCATCAATTGCTGAATCACTTCTTTTTTTTAATGAATCTACCACACTAGTTTTTTTCGCATCAGAGATCTGACCATGGGCCTTTTTCACTGACTTCCTGGCAGGTTTGGCTTCTGAATCACTAGCTCCTCCGGACACCTTTGAAACATTCTCTGCAGCTCCTTCTCTTACAGAACCGTCTTTCATTTTTGTTCGTCCAAGTTTCTTTGAAAGATTTTCCTCATGGAAGCTCTCACTAGGAGGAGAAGCTAATACTTCAGATTCGTTGTAGCATGCCTTTGGTAATAAAATGTCAGTGTCAATTTCTTTGTCAAAGCTCCGGCTGCTTCAACAGAATGGTCCTCAGAAGGGGAACAGGGAACTTTCCTGCTGTGGCTTTCATTCTCAGTCTCTTTCGCATTAGTAGCGACTTCACCCTTGGAACGTTTTGCTGATTTGGTTGAAGTGGTTGGTTTCTTTTGTCGTCTCTTGGTAGAATGTTCCGACTTTTGTTTACTATTGTCAACTTTTTCAGTGTCCAAATCTTTGCGCACCTAACGACTAATTACAGTCAAACCTTCAGAATGATCAGAACAATCAACATCCTCTTGCTTTTTATTGGACTTGGAATCAACAAAACCATTATCATCTCCAACACAAGTAACACCATTGCTCATGACAGACTTCGGAGATATATTCCCATCAGGATTTTCTTGTTGAGAGGGTGTAACTTCCCTTGAATCTTTGTTAACTTCCTGAAAACCACAATCAACATGTTCCTGTGTTAAAATCTGGAAGATAACAATCTAGAACCACAGGACACATAAAAAACAGGATAACTAAAGTGGGGGCATACATGTGTTGGCTCCTCCAGTAATTGTTCTGCTGACTCACTCCTGTCTTTCTGAAGTCATAATGACAAAAAGAAAATTGTATGAATGTCATTTTCAAACATTAATGAAAAAAAGACCAACAGAAAACTTACCAAAAGCTCACTAGTAACACATGTATCATTTTTCTCCAAGTCAACAGATGTATCTTGGCATATTGAAGCAAGCACCATACTATAATCATCCACAGATATACCCAAGGATTTCACTGCTTGAACCAAGTAGGGTTTAAGCTTGGTTGAACAACTTTCAAGGACCTTCTCCCCCAATTTTTGGGCAATTGGACAAGCTTCCTAGATCACAATGATAATCAATTTCAAAACAGTGATAAATATGGACAACAAAAATAACGTTCAACTTTAAAATCACATTACTAAAACGAATGAAATTAAATCATTAAACTCAACCTCATGGTCTTTCTTAATGCTGGTCAGGAGTGGAGAGAGCAAGTCCAAGGATATATCTTCACTTTCCTCTAGAACAAGAGTCATAATTGTTTCCATGGACGAAAAAACATTTGCTGGATGATGTTCCCTGAAATTTAAAACATGGGCCCAGTTAGAACAATGCCCCCACATTAAGTGCTTTGAACTGTTAAAAAAATGCATTGTATACATGTAACAACTATGTTGAATAGGTATGACTTATAAGTCCGAGCATTGGGTTCAGTACAATACATAAAAACAAAATTTTTTAAAACCAGCAAATTGATATGGCAATATCTTAATTAAAATATAGTTATATTTTTTTTTATTAATTTGATTTTTATATTTTTCCTAGTAAATTACACTATAACCCTATTTGGCTTCTTGTGAATGCACAAGTACTCCCCATATCACTAACATTTACAGCAATCGACCCTATGGGGTTACACACGGCACAATCTTTTCAAAACAAGTTACAATGTAGTGCAACAAAGGGGATATGCATACGGGTAGAAAATTGTGGGCTATTGAGAGAAATTTGGTGAAATCTCAAGGGGTATAAGAATAATTTACTCTTTAAGTTAATATAGCTGATATTTAGGTTGATATGCTATCATCATCATATTTTTGTTGGTTCACAGAAAACATGGACGCAAGATAGTTGAATATAGAGGCAATCAAGTTCTATAAGGGGGGAACAAACATACTGTATCAATCCATTACAGGTATGATATGGATACATAATAAGTTTAAAGTATTTGTGCATCAGAGCATAAAATTATACAGAAGTAATCAATAATCACAAAAGTCCATACAAATTTACAACGTATTAAGCAGGAAAAGAAAAACACATTAAGATATATCATACCCAGACTATGAAGTAAAAGATTAGAATTGAAGTAGTATTATAGACAACAACTTTTTGAAGCCATGATTATGACAAACTTGCCCAAAACAGTTACCTTATTGTTTTCAAGAAATGCCAAAACATCTCTAAAATCAGGGCATCACATTCAAGGTCCAGCATAACCACACATGATCTGACTCTTGCAACCGTTTCAAGAATTGATATCCTCTTTGCATATGATTGGCTTAGCTTATCATGTAGATTTTCAAATGCCGATACTATTAATTGAAAGACATCCTGCAAGAAATTGCATTGATAACATTCAATTGATTTACTGATGTCTTTCATAAAGGGCATAATAGTCAAGTCTATTGATATTCTGAAATAGAAAACAATTGTACAAACCTTCATCTGATCATCATCATAAGGAGCTTCAGGTGCAGTGATTCTTGTTATTTCGCTGATACAAGAACCAACTGCAACTTTGACATTATCATCTGAGTGTTGCAAAAGTTTGTTTGCAATTAATGCTTTCAATGATGGAGAGAGTGCATTTTCCATGGACGATGAAGGTGCTTGTCCAACCCTTAATAGGAGGCTCTCCACTTGCTGCCGTGCAAAGGAAAAAATAATATGCAAAATCACAAAAATATAATTAATATTTTGACCAAACATTTAGTTGGGTGTTTGTTTGGGCATTGCATATCTTTTATCAGAGAAGGATTTTTAGCTTCACCTCACTTCAAAGTTCAAACTGGTGTTGTACTCAAAATTTAGAGAATAAGACTGTGTGAAATCAAATACGTTTTACAGTTTCCGGGAATAAAAGACTATTTAAATCAGAGCAATTGTCCATCACCTGCAAAGCTACAGTGCCGAGGTGGCAGAAGTTGAACAATGCTGGTCTTTCACAGAACTTAGTTACGCACACAGCTATAATTATAGCATGAGAAAGACAAAAGAAGCAACCAAAAAGTGACACAATACAGCACTACAAATGCAGAGAGGTCAACCCAAGTATGTAAAGAACGTGCAACACAATACTCAAATCCAACACCTGACTATCTGTGATTTATGTGAGATCAGCAACAGTAAACATTACCTAGCGATTAGTATAAAAAAAACATACATAAAGACAATTTCAGTTAGAGGAACACGGCCAGTTATGTAAATATAAAGTTTCTAATTTCCAAAAATGGTACATTAGTCATCAACAAAAAACAAGTGAAGTGGAATATTGATAATTTGATACATGTGAACCCCACCTGTTGTATCATAGTAATATTAATCCATGTTTTGCAATATAATATTATTCCTTTATTAAGTAACTTGTTTTAAAACATTGAATTCACAAAATCAAGCAGTGTAGAACCAATATATGAAAAATATGCCACAAAAACAATTTAGTTATAATTATCATTGAAAAAATGATATTAATACACTATTAAATTCCTCAAAAAGGAAAATAATTATTTAATCTAATGAATACACTTGATTGTATCAAATGTTTTCCATCATGTGTGAAGTAGATACATTCTCTATGATCAAGAAGTTTCAAAATTTTATTGTAGAGCATAACTAATATAGAAGAAAACACGAACCATTGAAGAGAAAATTCTCTTTCATAATATTTTTTATATTTCTTTATTAATTTATCGTAAAGACGTTCTTCTAGAGCAATGTTGTTAAAATCGCAAGTAAACTCACCTACTCATGCAATCCAGCGAGTACAAGGGATGTTGCGAGTTGACGCAGATGGTTAATTGGAGGAGGCACGAATTACTTCGACATTGCACGGTTGCTCATCGAATCACAAGATTATCTGTTGCATCTATTCATTCTGTTTTTTGCAGATAGGGTTCAACGGCCCACTTGTTGGCTAAAAGGCAGGGCCTGTCACGACCCATATGACCCTCTTGTTCCACTAGGGTTCCCATCTTTTCCATATCAGAAATGAAGGAAACTACTCATGACAGCCACACACCCCCTGGCGCTGCTGCTTCTGTTAAATAACCACCACTACTGTTGCTGCTGACAGCCATTGTAAGACTCACTCGGATGCTGCTGATGCCAGCTTCACCGCAACACTCGTGCCATCATAGCCAGTGCTGCCTTTACAGTCACTACACTCGCTCTGTTCTGCTATGTCCTTGCTTCTTCTGTGATCTTGCTGGAGAGTTCTCTGTTAGGTTTAGAATTTGAAGATTGGTTCAGGTCACGCCACTAGAACAGAATGCAGTCATTGTGTTTCAAGTGATGGGAAAGCAAGAAATGGGAAGTGTAAATATTGCGAGAAAGTATTAACAGGTAGAGTATATAGATTGAAGCATCATCTAGCAAGAACTGAAAAGGATGTTGGACTCATGTATAGCAGTTCCTAAAGATGTCACAAGGAAGTAGGAGACTTGTTATTGCAAAAAGAGACAAAAGTTATACTGGACATCTTGTGCAATTCATTGCATTGATTTAATGTTAAAAGATTTTGAGAAGAAAATACCAGCCCATCAAAAGACAAAAGTGAGTGGTAAAAAAAATCAACACCTACATCTATTCAAGAATTGATCTTCTTTCCATATCGCACAAACTTAATAAAGGAACAGACTTGACCAGATCAGCAATACTCCTTTTGCCACTTATTTGACTCTGGGAGGCTTGAATGAAAATAAAAGGAGCACTTATAAGGACGTTCATGTCCAAGGAGAGGCAATCCAGTCAATTTGTAAAGACTAGAGATGGAGGGCTTGTGGAAAATTACATATTGGATACAAGACTTTGGTAAGATATTATTGCATGAGGCGTACACTTCCCTTAATTAAGATGTTGTGCTTGGTGGATTCAGATTAGAAACCAGCAAAAGGGATTTATTTATGAGGAAATGGGCATTGCTAAAGTGAGAAGATACAAAGTCTCTTCGATGGAGCTAGTAGAAGGTAATAATAATTAATAACCTTTCATTTATTTGATTTTCAAATTTATTGTTTAGAATTATAGACTTTGTTTGGAAATTAATTTATTCATTTATATCTAACTTAGCTAAACTCTCCTTTCATAAATCATTGATCAAAGATGAGACAACTATTATGTAAACCCCATGTTGCACTATAATACTGAATTTAAAGGTGATAATGAAGTGAATTGGTGGGAGACATTGATGAGATCAGTAAGATAGATGCCTAGATTGAGAGTTTCAAGAGTAAATCTAGATTTTTTGGTAGTCTAATTGCTCAATCAACACTCAAAACTAAAACTCCAGCACAATGGTGAGAATCATGGTGATCAACATCTAAAATTACAAAGGTTTTCTATTAGAGTATAGAGAATCTCTAGCTCTCCTATAACTTAGGATTCTTCTTTATAATGGTTTGTCTTGGGTGAGCCATGGAATATTTTGTCCACCAATGATCCACTAAATCATGTTGATTGATATCGTATAGTTAACAATAAATGGTTCAAATCATATAAATGATAATACTTTTCAAAATTTAACTTTTAAGTGGTCTGTTATTTCTCAGTTATGAACACTTGTGTCAAGAAACGGGAAGATCACTTTTTTAAAAGTGGAAGTTGAAGGTCCCATATTGAGAAAAGGATTTGTAAGGATTGCAAGGTAATTCCAAGAAAAAACCTTACTACTATAGCAAGAACTGAAAAACATGACAAGAGACAGTTTAAGGTTGTTTGGATGTGAACAAAGAAAACCCCAGTATAGAGAGTAGATAGTATGGTTTCTAGTCTAGTAAAGTGTGAAAGAGAGAGACCAAGAAGGACATTGAGGGACTAGTCATATAAATCTTGTGAAAAAATAATCTCTGAAACTTTCTCTTGAGTTGAACTAAAGAGCTACATAAGATCCAAGTATATTATCTCCCTCAAGGGATAAGGCTTTGTTGTTGTTAGCAACATCATCTTCATGAATCTTCTAATGTTCTAAAATTTGACATTTGAACCAATGGCCCAAATTGAAAGCCCTAGCTCCACATCAAATCCCGAAAGCCATCATTAATAGCTTTCGTGCCCAGTATCAGAAGCCTCCTGATTCTAGTCACCAAACCAGTAATAGCCAAAATATTCAATATTAAATAAACATAAACACGGAGGGTGAGTCTTGTTAAATCTGTTTTGAATTCAGTCCAAAACCTCTGCCACAACAACCGGCACTAAGTCTAATATCCCCTCAAACCTAACACACCCCCTGTTGGCACTTAAACCACCACTATAAACCCTCGCTTAACTCACTCCCCACCAAACAAATAATCAACAATTGATTAAAAATGTAAATAACCCATCTGAACAAATCATCCATTATTTTTCTCTTCCATAGTCTATTTCACATATCCCTAACCAAACAATACAATCAAGAAGATTGACCAAGTCAACTTCAGCATGTTAACAGTATCACCACCTACCAATTAGAACCAGTAGCTTCTTGATATATATATATATATATATATATATATATATATATATATATATATATATATATATATATATATATATATATATGCATGTCTAATATAACAACACATACTCCTGACTGAAACAACATGCACCAAACATGAGTAGTAATGATAAAGCTAATAGAGGAGTTCGAAATAATATACGTCTAGGAGTTGGAGGACCTCCTCCACTGAGGACGGAGGAACTGCGAGCTTGTTACCGACTTCAAGGAGTTGTTCTTCCAATTCTTTATCAATAGACATTAGTGTTGCAGTCTCTGTTTTCTGACCTTACACTCTCCACACTCTCTGCTGCTTGACTCCATTGACGCTCTGAATGCACGCTCCCATGGAATCCTTATAGAGACTAGTAGCTTGTTTTCCAATACAACCAGAAAATTAGGGTTCTTGTCAGCTTTCTTCTTCCTTCTTTTCCCTTGTTCAGGTATATTTCTTTGAGTGAAAAATCTTTGGTACATCCTAGTTTATTCTTTTACATTACTTGGCTACATATATAACTAATAAAAGACATTTGCTTAATCTTTTCACTAGTAACAGATAAATCACATATTAAATATTTTGTTATTCAAATTTATGGATTTAATAACTTAATCATTGCTTAGTTAAATTCGCCCAATCTTTCATATTTTTAAAATAGATAATCAAAAATTACATGAGTGACTAAAAGTGAAGGAGGTATGAGATATGTTTTAAACTTTATTTAGGTTGAATTTTTTAATTAAAATTCATTTTTTATAATACTTATTTAATTGTATACTGTGATTTTTTAATTTAAAATATATATATTACAATGTCATCTATAAAAATATAATTATTTTTTACCATGTTAAATATCTTAATAGTTAATTTTTTTTATTTTACTATTAGATTATATTTAAAATAAATACATAAATAGTTCTGCTCATAATATTTTTTTTATTATCTTATAATTAAAAGCTTGCATTTAAATTTATAGGTGTCTATGTCCACTTTTTTCTATATAACACAGAAAAATTACTATTATAATAATTATCAAAATAAAAATATTATCTAATTATGAAATAAATTTATAATTTTATTATAGTTATTTTTTATTTATTTTTGCATGGTTTAATTTAAAAATAATAATAAATTTTGTATATAAAGAAATCCCCTTATTTTGATTTAATTATAAAAATGTTTTGTTTAAAAATTTTGGAATTTGAATTGCCAATTAGAATGCTCTCTGCTAGTTATATTGAGTTGATTTAAAATTCAATTTTCTACCTCAATAAAATAACATTCTTATAATGTTTTTTTTTCATACAATATTAGCTCGTGCTTTTTATTATTATTTTTACTTGTGATTTGTAATTATAATAATAAAATATTTAATTTAAAAAATATTTATATTTAAAAAATAACAATTATCAATAAATACAGAAATTTAGATAGAAAATAGATCAATTAGATAGTTAGAAAGAGAAGAATTTTGTATGAAAAAAAAATTTAAACTCATTAATTATGTGAGATGTTTATTGACCAGCAAAACTTTATTAGAAGGAACAAAGTTATTAAAAGATTTGGAATAGATTGTGGAAAGGTTTAACTGTACATGTTGCCCAGATTGTTTATAAATCATTTTTTACAATAATAAATGTCATAAAATCATGCTTTATGTTATTCATAAACTTGTATACTATAAATAAATTAAAATTTTAAAAATAGTTTCATAAATAATTATCTTTGTTTGTTATGAATTATAAGTAAAAAATATTTTTTTTAAGTATAATTAACCGCTTTTAAAAAAAGTTGATAGCTTTTAAAAATGTAATGTAAAATTTATATATAATTATATATGAATACTTTTACATATATTATTTCATTATTAAATTTATCAAACAAAATTTATATAATTTATATTTGCATATAATTTTTGATAAATCATTCTATAAGTTTAGTAATTATAATATTAGTCACCCACTTTTAAAATTAAAATTTATATAATATAAACAAATTCAAATGAAAGCAGCATTTATGTTATAACTTTTTTAAATCCATTAAAAACTATCTTCATATATAATAAATTGTAATCAATAAATTTTAATATAATTTAATAATATAAAATTAGATCACTAGAATATATTATATTCAAAAATAATTTAGTACATATTTATTATTTTCTTATTAATATTCATGTTTTATTGTCCAAATCTTTCAAAAACTTTATTTGACGTCTCTTTAATGTTCAACACAAATATTTTATTGACTATATATATAATTTATATTTTCTCCATCACTTCCCTTCCACGAAACACATCTTATCCTATATTTCTCACATTTCTTGTCACTCTTCTCACTATTTCTCTACAATCATTGAAAGACTTGTTATCAAAGAAAGTTATATACCACATGTATCCATGTTCTGACTAATGTTAAAGTCTCTCAAAGATGCAAATTGAGATAAAGTAATCCAATACAAAGAATTTGTTCCACTTAAAGTGCTATGTGATTACATAAAATTGAAAGAAATAGAAAGGATACAAATAAATAAAAATGGGATGTATAGAAGAAACAAAAAGAAGAGTGTTTGATTTGAATAAAATTAGTATCAGCTAAATGTGAGTGTAATTAAAAAGAGCATGCAATTCTTACTTATGAGTGTAAGAGAAGAGATACATCTAAAATATTTCATTTCTTCTCTGTCAATTTTCACCCTCCCGTGATAAGTTAATACTTCTTTCCCCCATTCATTTCTTTCATCTCTTCCCACATTTTCTCTACCAGTTACCAAAAAAAAGGTTAGTTTCCCCAACTGACCAACTTTAATAGCTTCCACCACATCAATTATGCTGTTAAGTAAACAATAACCATAGTTCAGTAATAAGCACTGCAAATACTGTTTGATTTGATTGTGTAAGTAGTCATCATTCTTTGAAAGAAAGTTGCTAGCCAAATATTTTTGTGTTAAAGATAGTAACTCGTACTACTAAACTAGTCTAACTAATTACTAAAGATAACAGTGCTAACATTAGAATAATTACCACAAAATGATGAACAGCTACCTCATACATGCTGAAACTCATTTGATAACTCCAGCCATAGAAAGAAGAGTTAAATGATATGAGGAAACTGATAAAAGCACCCAGTTAAGGAATAAACAGCATGCAAAATACCCACATCTAGCTTCTCCTCCGCTTCTTTCCACTCTTGACCTCACTTCCTTGTACCTTAGACGAAATTGAAGTCTTGCCCTTGGCATCTTCTATCTTTCCTTCTGAAACATCTGATTTACCATTCTCAAAATTTTTTTTCTTCAATAAACCAGATTTTACCTTGCCAGAGCCATTAACATCATCCTTTCCACCACTTTTGAGAGGTTTTTCTTTGGAAATAGCAGTCTTTGGGGTTGATTTCTTGGATTTTCCACTTTTTAGAATTTCTAGCTTAGACTTGGAAGACGGCTTTGGCACACTACTGTCATCATCATTTGATTCCCCAGTCTCGGAAGTATCAGTATTTTTCGATTTCTTACTCAGTTTTTTAGTAGCAACAATGGATTTACTGCTAGAACTCTTAGGAATGTCATCCTTAGATTTTTTATTAACTCCATTCTCAGATTTGCTATTTGTCTTGGAATCTTTCAATTTGGTGTCATCTTTGAACCTTTGGCTAGACTTCAGGGATACACTTTTTGATCTACTATTCGTCTTTATTCCACTGCAAAATCATCCAAAATTTAGATATCCAATAAGAGGTGGCACTAAAATAGATAAATTGATAATTAAATGACCTGGAAGAAACATCCATCTTTCCCTGCTTGGTGGTTTCACCGTCATTTGTTTTCCCTTTCTTCTTTGGTTGCCTGAATAGGACCAGAGAACAATGCAAAGTAAAGAAGACCAAATAAAGAAAAAGAAAGCCATGTCTGCCACAACATCAAAGAGAATTCGCAAAAAGAAGAGCACTAAATAAGACACATGCATTTGAATCGTTCAAAACAAAGGAAGAACAACAAAAGATCTACTATCACAACATTCTTAATTGATACAAATCAAACCAAGGGACAGGAGATAGCCCAATTGCTTCAAGAGATACGACAGCCAACTCCAACAATATGGGACTTTTCAATCTCTTTCTTAACAGACAGTTGTTTCCTTTAAATTAAAAGATAACAATAGTTTTTTATTTTTTAAATATTTCCTTTAGCATTGAACACAATATATTAAATCTATATGAAAATCCACAACACGTACATGCTCTCAATGTTCAATGGCTTGAATAATTAAAGACCATAGACATGATTGGTAGATCAAATACAAAACACACCATGACTGACCAGAAAGCACGGGAAGAGGGAGATGGTTCAGTACTAAGCCATAGGACAAATCATCATTCACAAACACACACACACACACACATATATATATATATATATACACAAAATGTATCATGGTAGCTTTCTTTCAAAAAAAGTATACAGCAAATCAGTAGCAAGCACAAACAACAGCATCAACTAAGCCAACATTACAGAGACATAATTTCAGAAAAAAGGTCAACACAATACACACAATGCGCTCCATAAAAACATGCCTGAAAAATATAAGATAATACATCCATACAATATATCTACAAAAATGTATATTAACAATATGTAGCACGTACATATCAATGGAAGCATCAAGACTTGCACTATCACTTCGATCTTCCTGTCCACAGAAATAGTAGTTATTAATTTATAAGCAGAAAAGTTGGTGCAAAAGGACTACGCATAGACCAACCTCATCTGCATCTGAGTCCTTTTCAATGACCTTCCATCTCTCCTTCCCAAGATTTAGTATTTCTTCATCACCATCATCATACGAGACCTAAAATACAGAATAGTTGCCAGATGATAAAATAGCCTGTATTTGGACAAGTTTTGATAAAAGTATACAATAAAGATTTATGATCACAAGCTACTCATTCCAGCTATTAAGAAAAATACTAAAATGACTTCCCTTTCCATTGTGTTTTACTTTTATTTTCCAGAAAAAAACCAAAAACATTTCCAGATACTTCTTTTTCATTGTGTCCATACAGATAAGATTTTAAGAAAGTTTCATTTTTTAAAGAGTCTTCCAATTGTTTATTGCATTAATTCTTTAACCAAAATACTCTAAATTACTCTACATTGTTTGTAGTAAACATATAAATACTATAAATTGCTCTACATTGTTTGTAGTAAACATATAAATACTATAAATTAATGAGATAAATATATTCTCTGTTGTGTTAATTGGAGAAGATGACAGCGTAAATTATATAAATCTGATGAGTCCCAAATAATCAGAAGGGTAGTTTTGGTAAAATATTATAAACTAACAAGTTTAACTACCGACCACATTAACTAACCCTCTTAACTCGAATTTTTTTTTTTCAATATCAAAAATGCATTTTACTTTTTCTCTTTAAAAGTGGCTCAAACAAATGGTCATAGCAGAAGTAGAATGTTACATTTTTTTTCACAATTTGAAATAATACCAATAAATGTAATCCCCATCCAACTAAGATATTAAGCCATCTAGAGTATAGAGCAAACGTTAAATATACTTAAATGGCAGTGCAACACAGAAAAACAAAAAGAATATAAAGCTTTTTGTAAGTGATGGTAAGGGTAGAGAGGAGACTTAACAAACAGTCAAATCACCTTGTGCTTCTTTTTTGCAGAATCAAAAGATTCAATAATACCCTTGTAAAACCTGCAATAGATTAAATGTCAGTAAAAATATATATTAAAAGTTTCCATTACATCAATTTGAACAAGCAAACGGATCATAAATAGAATGTGCATGATTACACTATTTTAATTCAAAATATATACTCTGACAATGTATTTCATATCAAAACTCAGTCACACTAAATTTTAAAAAAGATACAGATTATTATAAATAATTCGTGCAATTAGAAAGTCAAAGTCCAATACATAAACTGTCAAAATAAATTAAGAAAAAAAGTGTGTGGGACAAGAAGGGAAATCAAGACAATGATAACTTCAACAAAAAGCTTTACACAACGATACATGTAGTAATTGTGATTGTAAATATGTAATATGCATAACACAAAGCAACATTAGTCCAGATTAAGAACTATAAATATGTACGTCACACAGCTCAGACAATCATAAGCTGCAGAAGTACATATTAAAATTTAAAAGGAAATGTAAAACAGTACGAAGCACTTCCCTGCTGCTTCTTAAAAAGATTTACAGTGACAGCATATGAAAATTTGAAGACATGCCAAGTACTTACTCACGATCCTTAGGCCACCAAACTTTGACCCGTAAACCAACAAGGTTTTCACCATGTTCCTTCGTATCATACTCCTGGTACAACAGCCAGTTAATTGGAAATCTTGCAAGAAGACAATGAAATTCTGGGACATGCTAGGCATGCCAGATAAAAGACTTTTCCAAAGAAAAAAGTTCCCCAACGAATACATCCTTAACATATCAATTACATAATTTACAAGTTCACACAAATCGGGATACATACATTTTCTTTTCCTGAAGTAAGTTTCCTTTTCACATTTGCCCTGGGAGTCTCCTCTGAACATGCACCTTTGGCAGATTTTGTACCAGACCTCGGAGAAGAAACTATTTCCTAAATAATTAACAATGATTCCTTTAATGTTTTACTTTGAAGAAAGAACAAAGTAGAATAAAATCGTGTAGCAATAATCTTGATAAATAGCAGCAAAAGAAATAAGCACAGTATAAAACATAAAAATTATACTTTGTCCACATTCATAGCAGATGACTTTGCTACATCTGTCTCAGTCTTAGCTTTACCGCGCCCTCCTTTTTTCCTGTCTTCTGCCTGCCTTGAGGAGGATCCACCACTACCCTTTTTGTTTTCTTCTAATTTCTTGGCTGAGTATGTTTTAGCATCTGCATTATTTTTTGCACCGCTTTCTTTTTTTACAGAATCTACCACACTAGTTTTTCTCAAATAAGACTTTTGACCTAGTGCCTTTTTCACTGACCGCGTCACAGGTTTGGCTTCTGAATCACTAGCTCCTCCTGACACCTTAGAAACATCATATGCAGTGCCTTCTTTTACAGGGTCGTCTTCCTTTGTTGATTGTCCAAGTTTCTTTGAATGATTTTCGTCATTGAGGCTCTCACTTGGAGGAGAAGCAACCACTTCAGATTCATCATTTACTGCCACTGGTGATGAAATCTTAGTATCAATTTCTTTATTACTCTCTGAAGGTCCTGCTGCTTCAACAAAATGTTCTTTGTGAGGGGAACTGGGAACTATCTTACTGTTGCTTTCATCGTCAAGCATTTTCTCAGTTTCCTTCTCATTAGCAGCAACTTGATCCTTGGAAGGTTTTGCCAATTTAGTAGAAGAGCTTGATTTCTTTCGTGGTCTCTTGGTAGCTTTTCCTGCCTTTTGTTTACTATTGACAACCTTTTTGGTGTCCAAATCACTACCCACCTCATGACCCGATTTATTCAAACCTTCAGAGTGGTTGGAACAATCAGCATCCTCTTTCTTCTTAATGGGATTGGAATAAGCTAAAGCAGTATCTTCTCCAACACATGCAATACCATAGCTCATGCCTGAGTTTGGAGATTTATTCACATCAGGATTTCCTCGTTGAGAGGATGTAACTTCCCTCGAATCCTTTTTAACCACCTGCTCAAACGAAAATCACCATATTCCAGTGTCAATTCTGGAAAATAAATGTCTAAAACAACACATAAAAAAACAGGAGCATAAAGGAGATACATGTGTTGACTTCTCCAATGATTGTTTTTCTGAATCGCTCTTATCCTCCTGAAAAAGGTCAAAATGACCATAGAAAAACTTCATCATGAAATGTTTCAAAGATTAATCGACAAAAGACCGACAGAAAACTTACCGCATGCTCACTAGTCACACATGTATCATTTTTTTCCAAATCATCAGATGTATCCTGGCATATTGAAGCAAGTACAGCACTATAATCCCCAACCGATACACCCAAGGATCTCACTGCTTGAACCAAGTAGGGCTTAAGCTTCGTTGCACAATTTTCAAGAACCCTCTCCCCCAATTTTTGGGCAATTGGAAAAACTTCCTAAATTTCAATGATTATCAACATCATGACAACAATAAAATTTGAACGACAAAAAACATCATTCAGGTTTAAAATCACAATCTACTAAAAAGGATGAAATAGTAACTGTCACAACCTCATTGTCTTTCTTAACGCTGTCCAGTAGTGGGGACAGCAGGGCTAAGGATATATCTTCACTTTCCTCAATAACAACTGTCATAATTGTTTCCATGGACAAAACAACATTTTCGGGATGATGTTCCCTGAAATTTACAAAATAAACCTGGTCAAAAACCATGCCCCGATGCTTATGTTTGTCTAACTCACTGTAAAAATGCATTTGTATATATGTAACAATTATGTTTCACAAGTAGAAGCATTACGATTCAATACAATACACTACTTGAACAATTGTTTAAGAATCAGGACACAGATGAGGCACTATATATTAATATAATGCCCATAGTTTTACTAATATGTTTTCTTATTATACCTTCAATTTTCCTTAATATAACTGATATTAAGGTTGATGTACTATATCATCATATTTTGTTGGTCTTCACTGAAAAAGTATATTGTAGCCAAATTTAAATAAAAATCCTTGATTCAAGTTAAGATACCGATTCATTCATTATATATACAAGAGGGTATAAGATAAAGACAGCTTTGTTCTAATATTTGGATTTAAAGTATTTTTGCACCCAACTGTAAAAATAAACTGAAGGAAGTAATCAGTCATCACACAAGTTAGTAAATGTTCATAAGGTACCAAGCAGGAAAACAAAATAAAAGGCACAATAGTTCACAGATTGTGCAGTAAAAGATCACAAAAATCAAATCATGTTTTAAGTTAAGAAAAAAAATAGGGGACAAGATATTTAAATTTTGAAGTTGTGACAACGGGGAACTTGGGGGAATCCGATACTATACTCCTACCTTACACCTTTCAAGAAATGTTGAAACATATCCGATATCAGGGCATCACATTCAAGGTCCAGCATTACCACACAGGATCTGACTTTTGCAACAGTTTCCAGAATTGAGATTCTCTTGGCATATGATCGACTTAACTTGTCATGCAAATTTTCAAATGAAGATACTATCAAGTGAAAGACCTCCTGCAAGAGAAAGTCATAGATAAGATTCAATCGATTTACTGATACCTTTCATAAAGAGTATGATAATCATCAAGTGCATTCATAAATTGTCGTATGAAAATTCCACACACCTTCATTTGATCATCATCATAAGGAGCATCAGGTGCACTGATTCTTGTTATTTCACTGATGCAAGAGGCAACTGCAACCTTGACATCATTATCTGAGTGCCTTAAAAGTTGGTCACCAACCATTGCTTTCAATGATGGAGAGAGTGCATTTTGCATAGAATCTGTTGGTGACTGTTCAACCCTTGACAGGCAGCTTTCTACTTGCTGTAGAGCAAAGGAAAATAAAATAAGTTTAATAATTTGACTAGTCATTTGGTTAAGACTATTTTTCATATTCGCATATCTTTTACTAGAAAGGAAGTTTTCAGCTACACATGACTTCAAAGTTCAAACTCATGCTGTATTTAAAGGGTTTTAAAAAATAAAACTACGAAATAAACCTTTCCCTGAATTGCCTGGATTCAGAGACATTATTTATATCAGAACAATTCTTCATCACTTGTGAAGGTAAAGAGTATATAGGTTGCACGTTAAACAATGTCGGTCTTTCACACTGCTGTAATTTACAATACATGATAAATAACTCAAAGAAATAGAAACCCAGTGCAACACCAACAAAGCTGAGAGGGCAACCAAAGTATGTGAGAACATGCAACAAAAATCTCAATCCAACACCTGACTACTTGAGAATTATGTAAGATCAGCTACGATATAAAGTGTTTAGTAAATAGCATAAAAAATAAGAAAACATAAAGACAATGTCAGCAAGGGAACACAAGCACATCTGTATATAAGAGTCTCTAAATTCAAAATATGGTATATTCACCACCAACAAAAACTTTTGACAGAGGATTATTGATAATTTTACACTTGTAAACAAGCCCTGTTGTACCATAGCAATATTGGACCATATTTTGCAATATAAATTACTTCCTCTGTGAACTATCTTGTTTTAAAAAATTGTATTCACGAAACCCAACACTGCAAAACCTATATATGAAAATATGCCACAGCTATAGTTTAGTTTTAACCATCAACTCAGACGGATATTATAAATATGCCATTAAATTGTCCAGATCAATAAAAAATATATAACCCAGAAATATACCGGATCATATCAAATGGTTTCCATGTAACTTGAAGTAGATATATTTTCTATGATCAAATAGTTCCAAAATTTTATTGCAGAACATAATTTTTTAGAAGGGAGTGGAAAAATCTGAAGGTATAATTAGTTGTTGTTTTTTTTAGATTTTGATAACCCTTTCTTCAATTTCACATAAGAATCCCCTCCACAGTTGCAACTCCCCTGCCAACACTACAACAACCAAGTTCGACATCCTCAAACCTGGCATCACTGTTGGCGGTTGGCACCACTCCAAACCATCAATTACTAAACTAACCTGCGAACCAGTAATCAAAGATTGATAAAAACTGAACATCGCATATTTTAGGGCCTTGTTCAGTTTTCTTCACTTCCATGGTCTATCTCATACATCCCTACCTAAACACTCAATAACACTGACTTTTATTATAATCATAGCTTACCGTTACCAGTTAAAATATCGTAACTCGGTAAGGGAAAATAGCATACATATGATATGATTATATTATATTATATTATATTATATTAGGATGTTTATTATAACATAACACATACCCTGACACCTACGCCATCACAGCCAAATGACGTTGTAGAATAATAACTGAAATCAAACATTCCATGTACTCGTTATTTCCAACAAAATGTAACAAAAACATCAAAGCCACACAATATCAGCAACAAGTTTGCCTTCTCCAGACGAAAGACAGGAACGACATGCAAGAAACAACTTGTATTAAAAAAATAAACACCCAAAATTAAATATCAATAATCATGAAAAAAAATAGTTAAAATAGCATTTGAAAGGAAAAGGACTTGCCTCTAAGAGTGAGAGAAGCTCCTCTACAGAAGACGGAGGATCTGCGAGCTTGTTACCGGCTTCAAGAAGTTGTTCTTTCAATTGTTTATCTGCAGACGCCATTGGTTGTGTCCTCTCTGTTTTTTCTGGTCTTACAGGGACTCACCACTTTCTTCTGCTTCACTCCATTAATGCCCTAAAAGTTCACACCAATCCAAAATCTGATTTGAGAACAGAAGCTGGAACGACAATGTTAGGGTTCTTCTTTAACTTCTTTTGTTTTCCCCCCTTTTCCTGATAATGAAAAACGGAATAGAGCACAGAAGTGACAAAAATAAAATCTAAAAAAGAGAAAATAAAGTTTGTTTGTTCTGAGGAGAGAGGAAAAACTGAATTTATATATACATATAATATTTATTTATTTGTATCTTGGTATATATGTATAATGAGTACTTAAGAAATACTCGTAAAAAATAAAATAATTACCTTTTTACTGTATTTATATTAATTAGTTAACATATAACCATAGTAAAAATGTTCTTGTAATATTATTTAGTCATACACATATCTGTTAAATATATATATATATATATATATATATATATATATATATATATATATATATATATATATATTTAGAATTCACGGTTAAAATATTTTTCATAGTTGATCATTTAAATTTTTATATTAATAGTGAATAGTATATGCTCCAATAAAAAAAAACAAAGAAAAATATAATGTGAACTATTTTTTATTTAATAAATACTTGTAAAAAAATAATTACCTTTTTACTGTATTTATATTAATTAGTTAACATATAATCATAGTAAAAATGTTCTTGTAATGGTAAATTTATATATATATATATATATATATATATATATATATATGTGTGTGTGTGTGTGTTTTTTTAGAATTCACGTTTAAAATATTTTTCATTTAACAAAGAAAAATATAATGTGAATTATTTTTTTATTAATTTAATTTTAGCGTTTTTAATGAGTATATCTTGATCCAGGAGAAAATTTTGAATTTTAAGTTGTTTCAGCTTGCATCTAATAAACTTTTTTTTATCAAATTTAATATAAAAAATATTCTCTAATAAAAATACGACTGAAATATTATTTTTTAAGTTTTGATATAATAATTTAATATTTTTTATGTTTATTTTAATTATATTTTTTATACATACTTAATATTTATTTTAGTACAATGATTTTTTAGTTAATTAGTTGAGATTCAATCAATACTAAAAATCATTTTAGATCTAAATTATTATAAAAAAAATCTTAATTAAAGTTAATACTAAAAATAAATTGTTTTTAAATATAAACTCTAAAAACTCTTCTATATTCCTATCAAAATTGAATCATTAATATCATGTATGGAGATGGCAAATAAAATTGTCCACGTGCCTATTGTTGGTACTGTTTCCATTTTGATGGGGAATTCCCACATTGATTGTTGGGCATGAATATGAGTATGTAGAATCCTTCACTTTTTCAATTGGGTATGAGAATAAGTATGAGGATGTATATGTGTGTATATATATTTAATATTTTTTATTTCTTCTAATTATTTTGTTTATCATGATACTCATTCCTATTTCCAATATATTTGTTATCTTATCATCATCTTTATATAATTATGTTAACATGATGTATGTCAATTAAAAAAAAAAACATGTCTCACATTTGAATATTTCTATTATTTTTTAATATTTTTATTTATTGTATATTTTCTTTTCACATGGAAATGTTTAATACTCTCAATTTAAGTGTTTAATAGCATAAACCTTTCACTTACTAGGTAATATAAAAAAAATTACTCATTGTTATTAATTTTTGTTTCATTTGAAAAACTCGTTTGTTTCACTAAAACAATTTTTGTTATTTATCAATCATTGAGTATACATGGAGATATTTGAAAAGTTTTATTAATTTTTTAAGGTATTTTTCTTTGTACTGTTTTTTTCAATAGTCTCTGAAATTGTTTATAAAACACACATTTGTTAATTTTTTAATACTTTTATTTGTTGTTTATTTTCATTATGTAGAATACTATTTCATATATTTTATATAATTATTTTTTATTTTTCAAGTCATTATCAATCATACTATAATTTTTCATTATAATTATATAAATAACTTTTATTTACTACAATATAAAAAGTAATATAATTGTCATGAATATTTTTTTATCACCATCCAATATATATTAGAGTTCAAAAGATACAACATTTATGTTAAAATTTTACTATTTTATTTATTATTTGTTCTTTGTGTCACTTGGATTAAGTGATGTACTATAACTTTTATTAGTAATGTATAAAAAAGAATCATTAGAATTTACAAAATTAAAGTAAACAAACATTTTAAATATATTTTAATTTGAATATTTTTTTCCTTTCATATTTTTTAAAAATTATATTTTTTTATTTTATCAACTAGGTTTCATTAATAGTTGCGAATTTAATAAATGTTTTGGTTCTCATGAAATTTCATCTGGTATTATAATATAAAATGTGAATAATTATAATTTATTTCAAAGTATTTGATATCGAAAAAATAATTATCTCCTAATATTGAATATTTGATAATATTATGTTTTATTTACCATAATTTTTTATTATTTTATAAAAATTAATTAAAATTAATATTGAAGAGTAAGAAAACGGATACAAATATGAAATTATACTGATTTTCTGATAAGGATGTGGATGAGATAAAAGTTTAATATCCATTTAGTTTGGATATGGAATGAAATAAATTTTTTTTACTAAAATAACATGTGATGGCAAAATTCATTCCGCCCGCCCTCTTGTCATCCTTATCCATGTACATCCGTTGTAACAAATAAAACCATTTATTAAAACCACCATGACACACTTCTGTAAGATTAAAAGTTGAACCATACTTAAACAGATATTATCACAATAATATAATAAATAACATTAACCGTATATTACATAAAAAACTAAAGTACTGAAAATTAGAAGTAACATAAATATTTTTGAAAAAATAATAAATACCTTGCAGCTTTTATTTTTAAGGAAAAACAAATAAACATGCTATTACAATAAAAAAGAAAAACATGTTAATTAATAAAGTATTAATTAGTTGTAAGAAAACTTTTGACTAATTTTAATTGACTTGTCAAATTTCATCTTATTCGTACATTTTTCAAGCACGTTTAATTAATCGGATCTGTGATACAAAATACAAATAAACATGGTGTTGTACTAATCTTTCAGTGTAGCTTTTACCACCGAGAGCAGACTCTGAAGAAGAGTTTAAGACCTGAGACCGAGAAGATAAATAAAAATTATGTATATTAAATGAAAAAAATAAAAGAGTTAAGTTTCGAGTATCAAATTTAATTTGAATTAGGCCGTTTTCTCGTGAATATGAATCCTGTTAGTGCGCTCCGCTCTTTTTTTTTTTCGTGAATATGTATCTTGTGATTGTTCTTTTTTTATTTACAACACCTTAATGAATGAAATTCATAAATTATATTTTGTTTTAGTTTTTTTTTATATATATATATATATATATCATTCTGATTTATAATTCTATCGTCAATACTCATATTTAAAATTGATCTTTTCTATAAAAATGACCTTTGTAATTTCAATAATCTTAATTTTAAGGAATATATTATGATTTTTAAAAAAAGAGTTATGGGACGAAGATGGAACTTTGTAATTGTACTATTTATGGAAAAAAAGAAGGAAAGTTCACTACAAAGTGCTTCTCCCACTCATGTCTTTCACACGAACTTGTCCTGTATCGTTTTTGTCTCGCTACATGTAAATGTCGTTATTTTTTATTTTTTTCGTCATCATTTATATAAGTTGCCACATCACTATTAGTAATTGTCGTCGTATTTTCCTCATTTATCTTTTTCTGTAACGGCCTCCACTACATCATATCATCTTATTAACGTCATCCTTATCAACAAGGTAAAATATCTAATTTCATGCAAATTTTAGAAGGGAAAATGTCATAAAAATAATATAATCAGGGAGTCAATATAAGAGAGGATATAAAGAGAAAAATATATAAGGATCATATTTATTAAGAATTTTATTTATTTATTTTTATTTGTTTATCGACTGGTTTAACCAAAGGATGAAATTACACTAATTTGTTAGTGCTATTATCTTTTTATATTTTTTTTCTTTATTTTTAGTTGTGATCTAATTAGTAATAGACAATTTATATATTAGTATGTGTAAACAGATGAATATTTATAATTATTTGAATTTTAGTTAGACTGATAATAGGTGTCGTTGATAAGGAAAACATCATAGCAAAATAAAAAGACAATATAAGAGAAGGAAAAAACGAAAGAATATTCAATTCATTGATTTTTTTTTTAATATTTAACGTACCATAAAATTTAATTTAATAAGAACTTATTAATTTTTGATCTTTATTTTTGTATTGACAGCTATTAAGACTTTTTTATTGAGATTATGAGTATTATTAATTAAAGCATGATTAATACTTCTTATATTTATACACACCTACTAATTTTTTATATTAACATAATATAATTTTATTAATTTAAATTTATACATATCGGTCAATCGCTGAATTAAGAGTAACGTGGGATATGTAAAAATAATTTAAAAATCTAAAAAGTCTCACTTCTCTCGTGAACTTGCATGTCAACACAAGTCTCACATTGTCATCTTTGTTTATCTTTGTTTATTTTTATTTTTTTGTTAAACGTGATTTTAATATTTAAACTTAAATTTAAAATTAATATTTATTTATATTTCAAATTTTGATATAATTTAATTTCAGATTTTAATAATAAATAAATATAAATATTTTAATATAAATGTGTGAATTTTTCTTAACATCAATTATTTATAAAATTTGGAGATAATATATTATTTTTTGAAACATGATCAAATTTTAAGTATACATGTCATTTCAAAAATTAAAAACATATTTAAGTTTTATATTTTTTAATGTTAAAGTTTATATATGTCAAAATATCAAATATCACACCACTCTGCTTGATATAAATAAATTTAATCAAAAAATTATAAATATTTTAAACTCTCATGTCATGATTTTTTTAATAAAAACTTATTTGAAAATGTTTAAATTTACAAGCTCTTAAAATTGAATTATACGATCTTAATTTTCTGCGGAAGAAACATGTAAACAATGATGTCCACTTAGGTCACATGAGTATCATAGTTGGACAAAACCTTAATTAAATATAAATATTTAAAACAGCCAGTATTATAATTTTGTAACATGATCTAAATTAAGAGTAAGATATACGTGAAATACTTTAAAATTAATTACTTGTTTATTTTAACAAATTTTATACTTTTTAACACGAAATAAATTAAAAGTACGAGTTATGTGAAATATTTTTTTGTTTTCTTTTTTAACAAATATACTTTTAGAACTTTGAATTTGATTATTTTTTTAGTTTAACCAACTTTGTATTAATAAAAATTCGTAAAAACTAACTCATTGTTTGTAAAAAATTAAACCGACAGGGATTTTATATTAAATTAAAACCAAACATGTCCAATTTTCATTATAAATCTTTAATACAGAGCCCATATTCATTATTATTCGGGGAACAATGTAATTATTGAAGTACTAAAATATGTTTTAAACATTTTACATGTACAAAGGTAAAAAATAAAAATTCAAGATATAATCCGAGACACGTACTATTGTCTAAAAACTAATTTATGTTTCTCTCGTGATAAAACTCACCCGTAACAACAACTAAAAGGAAAAAAAAAATAGAAAGAAAAAGAAAAAGGAGGTAGCTTAAAAACAAACAGGTGCAAAAAGCAGAAAAAAATGAAACAGCCCAAATATTACCTGAACGTATAGGCGTAGAGATTTTGAACCAGTAACAAGAATCCACGTCATTAAAAATCCACGTGTTGGATTTATATTGGGCGAGAGAGCGTAGAGTAACGTGTCTCCGAGACTCCAGCGTGGAACAAAGTAAACTAGCGTGTCTTTCCCGGTCCGTGTTAGGACCTTGCAGAGACCATTTACAAAGCAAAGCAAATTTGGTTAATTTGGCAGGGACGTGAATGCGCTCTTCCTCTCTCTTTCGATCTGGATAGTAAATCGGGTCGAACCGTGGCTTCCTCAGGGTCGCAGAACCTCTCTCGAAGAAAGGCTTCTTCTTCGTCACCGTCTCAGCAACAAACTTCCGGGTCGACCCGGATCGTTTACCGGGAGTCGCGGAGCACATCGGAATCTGATTTCCCGATCTGGCAGCAGAACTGGTTCATCGCATTGCTCTTCGTCATGGCTCTCGGATTCTTTGCTCTCGCTCTCTTCCTCTTCATTACTCTTGACTCTGACGTTGTTCCCTCTTTCGCTGCCTCTGCCTCTGCCTCCGCTGCTTCCTCCGAAGGCGTCGAGGTTTCACTTTCTATTTTCGTTTTCCGTTTCGTCGCTAAGAGTTGGCGATATCCAATTTTTGTTTTCCGATGCAAATTTTCGATAAGTAACAATAAATGTTGATTAATAAATACTTTTTCGCTGATTGATCTTTAATTGTGCAGGTTCAGATTACATATGGTACGGTGCTGAAGCTTATGCACGAGAAGACCAAATTTCGGTTGCATTCTCATGACGTGCCCTACGGTTCTGGCAGTGGACAACAATCGGTTACTGGTTTCCCCAGTGTTGACGATTCCAATAGTTACTGGGTAGCTTTCTTATTCATATTATCTTTTCTTACATGAATTGTGTTCTTAAATAAATAAAAAACAAGGTTATGTTTTTGTAACGACTTGAGTGCCACGATTGTTGCATTTCCTTGGAGATTTGAGTTTAGTTGTGACTTTTAATAGTTGGGTTAGGAATTATCCTAAATGTGACTTTAACAAACAACCATTACAGCGGTAAACAGTTTCTTATTGTGTGATAATTTATGATTAGATGACAGTGTAGATCCGTGTTCTATAATTTTTTTGTTTTTTTAAATTTGCTCTGTAGCCGTTGGTTTTTGTATTCACTTTAGATTTATGCATTGTCTTGTAGATTGTTAGACCTCAGCCAGGAACTAATGCTAAACAAGGTGATTCCATTAAGAGTGGTACCATCATTAGATTGCAGCACATGAGGACAAGGAAGTGGCTGCACAGCCATTTGCATGCATCCCCGATATCAGGCAATCTCGAGGTGAGTGCATCTTTCTCTAGTTATTGCCTACTAGCATTTGATTTATGATTGCTGTAACTATGTTAATGTTGTAATGTAAGCTACATTGCTATTTTTTTTTTTTATGTATGTTTGATTTCAAAGACTTGCTACGAATATCTAACGTGGCACCTCCTTTTGCACATGTGTGTAGTGTTTTAGTTAGATCTTAGATTGGAGTTTTCTTCTCCAAATATTGTTTTATATCTGCTTCAACTCACTAGGTAATAAGGCCCTCGTCTACGCAAAAAGGCTTTCAATCATCACTGTAGGATATTTAAGGATTTTTCTGTATTACAATTTATACATTTACTGTTAATGTACACAGTCAATGGCCTCCTTGTCCTCCCCCATCACTATCCGTAAATCAAACTCCAATATATTAGAAATAACCCTCTTCAATAAATCAAACTTGAATTTTTGATATGTTTTTTCCCAAACTCAATTGCTCTAGTCCCTGGATCTTTATGATCACGTCTGCACTTTGTATCTGCCTAGCGGATTCCGTTTCATCTTTAATTTTAATGTTATCTTCCCCATAGCTTTCAGTGAACCCATCACTTTTCATTTTACTGTTCATCTTTCATTCGAGAAGTCTCATCGGCGGTTCATTCATTTTTAATATTCTTTTAGCTGTCCAACTTTATTTCCAAACATGCATGAATAACATGGCTAGAATTTGGTTAAATAGTTATTTGAATATGTCTGCGCTTGAGGAACTAATGTTAGACCGATTTATTATGAAAGACATTGTGTTGGATTTTATGTATATTTTGCCCCATAATAAATCTACCATTTCTTCTATTTTCTCTAATTTGATAACTTGTATTTAGTACCATTCGAATGATTCACATAACCTAAAGAACGATTGTGTGTAAAGATTCTCTTCACATTTCCGCTTTAATTCATATTGATTTTGGTCTCAACTGGTATAATATCTCTCCAAATTTGTCTTTTGTATTGAGCTACCAACGTTAAATGGAAATGACTTACTGTAACCCCCTGATGTAACTGTTATTTCCTTTTGTAAAATAAAAAACTGATATTAATTATCCCAAATTTTCCGATTAATCTACCCATTTATGTAGCTGACCCTATCTACAGGGATAAGTTCTGGTACTATAAATCTACACACTTGCAAGTAACTACTACTATAAGCTATCTCCTCTCATTGTACCGCTGTGTCTCCTTCTATAGACTAATGCAAGCAATATTGACACTAAAATTCTTGAACTACCAAACATAATTATATAGGACATTTTTTGAAACATTTCTTTTATTATCCTGTTTTACGTACTTTGCATTCAAATATAACCTATTTTGGACTCTGTCTGTAATGGAATATCTGACTTTAACTTCGAATTGAAAATAGGTGAGCTGTTTTGGGGGAGAAAATGAATCTGACACTGGGGACTATTGGAGGTGAGACCTTTTTTTCCTCAATGGATGTTTTAGATCTCAATGTTCTGGAAGGTGCTTTATATAGGTTTCATTGTCCTTAGGCTATTAATAGAGGGAAGCGGGAAGACTTGGAAGCAGGATCAGAAGATTCGCCTTCAGCATATTGACACCGGAGGCTATCTACATAGTCACGATAAGAAATACAGCCGCATTGCTGGGGGACAGCAAGAGGTGAGAAATCGCCCGGAATATGAAAATCTTATATTCTCCTTTCAACAATATTTTATATAGAACTACAGATGTGCCAATTATATTTAGATGCTTACTGCTTTCAGCATGCTTTTCATTTGCATACCGAGTTTCATATTTTAATTTTTCTTGCATGTTAGAGTGCATCAACAAAATCAGTAAAAGTATTTTGTAGATGAGTTTGGCACTTAGCTATAGTTTTCAGGTTTGCTTTGTCTTTAGACAGTACAGTGGATAATGGATGGTGATGGTTCTTTGTAAATGTGATCATATTTTTATAAGTATACTTGGAATTATATTAACATTTTTGTGATTTATCCCACTCTTATCAGGTTTGTGGTGTTCGTGAAAAGCGTGCTGACAATGTATGGTTGGCAGCCGAAGGTGTCTACCTTCCTGTCACCGAAAGCAAATGAATGATCGGTATCAATACCTCTATATACACGGCTCGCATTGATTCTGAAATCAGATAGCATAAGCAGATATACGGGAGTATTTAGGATGAGATAACGGTAGTAATATTTTTCATAGGTACTTTATTATGTAGAAAGTCATGCCCCTTTTTCCTCTCAAGAACCACTTGATGTGTTCGACGTTTTGTTAAGCAGTATGTTAATTGGTATTTTCTCTGTTAGGACTATGAAGGACAAAGTGTGGCAATGAATCTATTTTTCAATTGATTTAGACTATTAATTATACGGATAATAAGGGCCTTTATTTATGGATGCGTTTTCCTTTTTGATAATGTTAAGAAAGATCCAAATACTAGAAATACGGTATTTGAATTATTAATGAATGTACATTTTCCTTAAAAGAAAAGGAAAAGGTTCAATTGTAATTTTGATCTGTGTAAGATCATGTGCAGTTTTGGATCCTCTCGATTCTTTTGAGCTGTTTTGCTAACAATAGGTGCAATCGGCAAAAAAAAAAAAAACACTCAATTAAAAGAATGATAAGCTGAAAAATCAGTTTAGCAACAGTGATATGGAACTCGGGATTGTTTAGAGTTCATTTTTTTAATATAAATAAATTTGACCGTTCTGTAAATTTTTCCCATCTGAACTCTTCAATTTTATTCTTGTGCAAAAGATTTAGAAGTTTATGATAGATTTAACATATAAATGGTTTTAAATTTTAAGTTATATCAATTTTGAATGATGGTACGAAGATAAATTAGCTCGTGAAAATGGGGAAACGATTATTTTGTGATATGATATATTTATTCTGTTGGTGAGTTCTGGGTATATGAAGATTTAAAATAATTTAATAGGTTTAATTTGTATAAATTCCACATTAAAGTGATAAAAGTGTAGACCAATGTATTATGAGCGGATATTGAATATCCGCCAATCGAATACCATGATATTCTTAGCGATGCCATCAACAAACATATAATCAAATACTCATATATATTACCTGTAAATATCTATTAAAAAAATTGATTTAGTATCCTAATTGAGAGATACATATACACATTACCCTTATATACAGATTTTACTGCGAATATATGTACATACGAATTTTTCTCTCTCCTCGTGGAGAAGAAAAAGAAAATAGTATAATGCCAAAGGAAGAGTATCCGATGGTTCTCTTCAGTCTTTACGACAGATAAAGAAAAGTTTGGCTTCGGCCATTGTGCTGTCTCGTAGAAAAGGAATTCAATTTCTAGTCTGTCCAAAATAGATATAAAAACCAAAAACATATCATTCATACTTCTTCAGTTCAGATGTATACTTTCAAAGAAAAACTTATGTCATTATTAAGAAAAATTATATCTGTCAATTTTGTTACAAAATATTTTATATAACACTTTTCACAAAAAAATTTATAAATTTTATAATTTTATAAAAAATATTTATTTACAGAAAAATTATTTGTCAATTAAAATTCTTAAAAAAAATAACAAAAACAAATTATTTTTATAATTTTTTTATAAATTTGTAAAATAAATTTAATGTAATATGAGAATTTTTAATAGTGTAATTAATGTATAACAAAAATAAGATGTAAAATTGAGACAGTGAAAATTTAGAATTGTTATGAAAAAAAAAATGTGAATGCGATAGGTGCAATTTGGAATGATTCACCAATCAAATATGTATTCACTTCTTTTCTTGTTTTTGTTTCGTTACTCTGTAAAATGAAATACATTTTATGATATGAAAATGTATACAGTTTGGTGAAAAGGATGCGGAGATGTTTTGAATGGATCCATGAAGAGTCAAATCTTACAGACACTGTTTGTTTTTTTGCTAGCTCTACGTCACTACTACACATTTATGAACAATATGAAACCATGTGAAACAATGTTTCACAAGTATTAATTATTGTATCACCTTTCATTTTCTTACAATTTCCTTACAACTTTAATTGTTCTCTCATTTGCTTTCACAATATCGATGTTTCATTATTATTTTTTTCTCCTATACTTTTCCCCAAACAAAGGTGAAAACAGCTCATAGAAGTGTACAATCATGGTTATCCATTTCCAGTATAAAAGCAATTAAAGAAGAAGAAAAAAAAAAAGCAGAACTTCCACTACATAACTTGTGCATTGTATATGATAAAGTGATGCATGTGCATGTGGTCACGTACTGTGTACGAAGAACAAACGGAACTCCATAGGGTAACACTTTTTTATGCCTTTTGTTATTGCTTTTCAATCCACATTCGCACAAAATAATGAACATTTGTAATAATATGTGATCATGAATAAGAGGCAAGGAGGAGGAGAGAAGATAGATTTATAAAGGTGGAATAGGAATAGGATATGAAGTGAAAAGTAAGATATTAAAAAATTTTTGGAAAATTTTTTTTTTTAAAAAAATTAAAAAAATTTTTTAAAAAATTTTTATAAAAAGAAAAAAAAAAAAAAAAAAAAAAACTAGTCATGGGATAAATCGTTAGGATTCGTGATGATTTTAAAATAAAATCATGAAAATTACATATGACTTCTTTATAAATTTTTAGGAAAAAAAATCATCAAGAGTCATGACGATTTCAGTATGAGATTACTTGTTGAACGGTGAAGTCATCAAGAGTTATGATGACTTCAATTTTTTATATATTTATGAAAAAATAATATGAAATTCTTAGAACTTTTTTTTGAAATCGTCATGATTCTTTACTACTTATCTCATAATTAATCTTTTTTCACTTATTTATTTTCGTAATATCCAGACAAATTTGTCTCATATATGTAAAAAAAAAAAAACTTAACACTTAAGTTTGCAATGATTTATTGAATTAAAATTTTATATTGATTATCACTTGATTGATATTTTATTTATCTTATGTTAATGTATGTTTAATGAGCTTATTATTAAACTAGTATATTTATTAATAAATACAATGAACCTATGTAATAAAAAAATATCATTAAGTTAAATAGGAGAAACAATGAAAAGAAGAAGAACATTGAATATTTTTACTTAAAAGGTCTTCATACTTCTGGACTCCAACAAATAGAAATAAAAACAAAAATAGAAAACTATGAAAATAAATGCAATCCATGAATGTTTCAATTTGACCACATTACATGTAATAACGAAGGAGTACTAAACACACACGATCCTTGACCTCTCATAATTATTGACGTTAATTGTATATTCATCAATTCATGAAGTTTAAGTATATTTAGAAAGCTATGTAGAAAATTAAAGTTGTAAGTTTTGTTTTGACTAAAATGAATGTACTTTAAATTATATGGGATTTAAAGTCAATGTACATGAATATGAGATATCTTTTTCCGAAAAAAAAAAAACTCAAATTTTGAATTATTGCTCCAACTTGTATTTTCAATTGCTAATTATATATATGGAATCTTCTAATTTGGGAAACTTCCATAGTTTTGACTATCATTAACTACAAGTAAATGTTCACTCCTAATTTTAGGTTTGAAACAAGGCTATAAATTATTAAAATATCTAACCAATTTAGATAAGTCTAATTTAGTTTCTAATTATGTAAGATATAAGAATTGGCTCACGAATATTATAGTTTGATATAAGCTGATAGAAAAAAAAAGTATAGTTTGATAAAAACATGGTTCCGATTTAGAATTAAATTTGTATTTGAAATTATAACATACTAAGAAAATGGTTTTATAGTACATTTTATACATTAAAAATTTTAAATCATTTTTTTTTTGAAAAACTAAATTGGAAACGTTTTTCATATTTGAGAATTTAATTAATTATTTATCCAATTAGTTTATTTAAAACATTCAGTTAGACACAGATTGATTTTATTGTTAGAGGCTAATTAAACTTAAACTCAAGATTTAAAATATCAGAATTGAAATCAGTGTTAGAGTATGGCAATCTCCAAAATCCAAGTTTTTAAAACTTGAATTTAACCCAAACACAGATGCAATTAGGTCGTATAAAACATAAACATTTGAGTGTACTCTTGTACGAATTTATTAGCTATTAGTTAGTACTGGAAATTCGTGGTCACATCACATCATTTTGTGGGATGCAAATTCTAGTCTTTCTTGCAATCCAACTAGAAAACACTGCAACTCAAATAATAGAAGCACGCTTTTGGAAGCTAGGGTTCAGAGCAGGCTAAAATCTGAAGAAAGTCAATGAAAATGGGCCCTCTCTGTGATCAAAAGGTTGATGTAATTATTTTTTATATTGAAATTACATTGACAATAGAAGGTTTTCACTGAACTTCAACAGAATTTAAGCACTGGGTAGAAGATAACACAGCATTATTTCATATGAATGTGGACCCCACAACAAATACCAAGAAAGGTAACTGGTAGCACTGAGAAAATGCAGCAGGTCATCTTTCAGATCAAACAAATCCCATCTAGCATTTATTTACAGTGAACCATGTCATGTGACAGTAAACGGATCCTCTGTCATTTATCAATTTTTTATCGGACAAAATTTATGCAAAATCTCAGTGCAAATGTTTAACAAATGTTTGTGCTAATCCAGAGATTCTTGAAACTCAACATGTGAATTAATTTGCGAACGAAGGGAGTGAAGATTCTGAAATAGAAAATGGCGGTGAACAGTCCCTTTAGGTATGTTATAGACGAAAATGACAGACACGTACACCCCATCATCCAATTTATTAACTACAATTACAACAAAAACAAATAGCCTGAGCAAGTGGAAGACAAAAGTGTGTTATGCTATCAGAAAGGGACTATTTGAATGCAGAGACGCTGGTACATAGAGTTTGCATTCTTAAAGCAACCCTCAGATTTTCCATTTTTTCTGTCATGCCACTGATGGGGAGGCACCAACAAACTACACTAAAACCAGCACATCTAAACCTCAAATTCAAATATCTCACGCCAAAGAAACAGAATGTGTCCTTAGCAGATATACCCAAAAAACGATAGAACCAAAAGCTACACAAAGTAGAAATTGATACTGTTATAACTTATAATAAGTAATCTACCATTACAAGACTAAAAACTTCTCGAAACTACAATGTGAAATGGTTTATTTCAAAATGGGAGGCTCTTGGAAGTGGAACTCGAAGTGAGTGAAGCAATTTGGGCAGATGGGACGAAATCCTGACGCAAGTTGGCCCTCTTCACGATTTTGATCATGTTATTCTGCAGACTTTGCTGCACTAACTGTTTCACCGCTTTCTTTTCCTCACTCATCATCATTCCATCTTCCTCCTCCGCCAAGGACCCTCTTCCTCCTCCACCACCACCCTCAGAGGAAGAAGAGCCACCACAAATAGGAGCGGAGACACCCAAATTCAAGTTTGCAGCGTAGCTCCCTGAAACCTGTTTCCCTTTGTCCACCCTCAAACACTCCAATATTCTTGAGGCTCTCTTCTGTGCTAACGTGGTTCCGACAAGCGTCAACTCAAGCAGCGACGACACAATCCCTGCCTCGATCATGGCCCTTCTGTCCCCGTAAGCTTTGTGTGCCATAATCATCAACACATACGATGCCTTCTCTTGGCACTCTGGCGAGTCTGTCCAACTCAACACATCCACCAGAATCGGAATCGCATCGCTCACACCACTGATCGCTTTTCTTCCCTCCGGAGTCGACACTAAATTGTTCAGAATCGCCAGACTCCTCTCGCTCACTTCCATGTCCCCTATCGTGCTCACTAAAATCCAAACCAAATCAGTCTCCAAAATCACCGAAACGTTGCTCTGACATATTGAAAGATTGTACAAAGCGCGCAGAGCATCTTGCTTCACTTGCGATTGGGATTGTGATACGGTTTTACTAGCCTCTAATTTTTTTAGGGTGTTAACTAGGAACGGTATTGCACCGGAGGAACCAACTATCGGTTTATTCGAATCCAAAGCACTCAATCCAAGGAAATTCGCAACAATCGCTTCGGCCACCGACGAATTTGAATCACTCAATTCAATTAGCTTCAGCATCTTGTGTACAGTGCCGATTTTCACTATAGCCGCTTTATTTCTGAAACAATTCAATTAACATCAAATTTTACATATATAAAATATCTGGGTAAAACCATGGTGAATTAATTTGAATGAAAACGCAAATTACGCACGCATCGTTGCCGATTCCGAGATTGAGCAAAGCATAGAGCGAAGCGATTTGCGAATGAGCGTCTTCCGAATCGAGCATTCCGACGAGAGGAGGAATTGCTCCGAGCATTGCGAGATTCGCTCTCGCTTCGGAATCTTCCTTCGCCAGCGACCTCACTCTCTCCGCCGCGATTCTCCGCATCGTGAGGTCTTCTTCGCGCAACTCCTTCACCACTCGCTTCAGCTCCGCCAATGCCTCCTCCTTCCTCTCCGCCTCCGCATCCGTTTTCATCTCCGCCGCGTTCAGCAGATCCGACAGCTTCTCCGACCTCTTCTCCGACCTCTCCTCCTTCTCTGCATGGCTAGCCACCGAACTAAAGTCACCGACGTTTCCTTCGCCGCCGCCACGCTGGCGATACCTGTAGCGGGAGGTGCCGCCGCAGCTGACGGCATCGAAGATCAAGCGGCGGAGCACGCGGAAGTGACCGCCAGCGGTGACATTTTTCTCCGTGTGTCGGTGATCGAGAGCGATGGATCCGACGCTATTCCGGTGACAGTTTGCCATTCTCCGGCAACCTACATTGCAGAGAGAGAGAAAAAGAAGAGTGAAGAATCCCTGATTTTTTTTAATATATAGAAAGAATTCACTTTAGGCTTTTGTTCGTTTGTTTCTCTTATTTTTCAGTGTGGTAGTGAGTGAGTAAGCAAGAAGAGTATAGTACCTTCTGGTGCACGTTGTTGTGTCCCTTTGACTGTTTTTATAGTTGCGAACTGTGACGATGCTGGAGGGAGCGCCAAAACTAGACACTGTGGTTAGAGAATGCTTTTCAACGTTGTTGCCTTGTTTCACAAATGAAACCAAGTTACCACTCATTTCTTTTTCGCATTCCTGGAATCATTTCAGACAAAGAAACTACAAAATCGGAGACCCATACCCCCTTATATTTCTCTCTTCACCTTCTTTGCGTTTTGTCTTTTCTATAAATTATTTCTTCTCAAATAATTACTCACAATTACCTCTTTCTATGGAACAAAATGTTGTTAAGGAAAGTTGCTACAGATATCTTCAATTTTTAGCAACTATTGAAGCAACTTTGCTGCATCGGAGAGCAACTTTCTCATCACTCCATATAAGGTTTCTCTTTTTGGTGCCTCTTTTATTTTTTAAGTTAAATTCATACACAAATAAATTACGAAATTAGGAATGGGACATGTTCGGTTCATTTCTAAAATTAGTTATTCTCTAATAATCAAAGAATTTAAGTGTGAGTCTAAATTTTATATTGATTAAAAATAAGGAAGTAGAACACCGTATAAAAATTAAGACTCATAAACTTATCGTCTTAAGATTTTGGGTGGGATGAGAGTAATGTAAATTCTTATGTGGTCGAGTTCAGATCTTCCTAGTAAAATCTCTTCTTAAAACCGACCCGAACAAGAATGTATATTAATTCTGAAATAAAATTTGTAATCGAAATTAATCCAGATTCTTATGGTAATATAATATCCTATGGTAAAAGGATGTGTTTGATTAAGGATAGTGTTTGGTGTTACTGGTTGCCAGCTAGAAGTGAATTTGATTGAAGGAATAAACGGTGTTAGGTTAGGTGTATGAGTGTTGAGTATAAAATACAGGAAAATGTCTCAAAATCCAAACCCACGTGTCACTATTAAAAATACGTACAGATCTTTTTTGTGTTCGAAATCTGTGCATGGACCTCACTCTATTTCTATAATATATGATATTTAAACATTTGCATTAAATCAATCTCCTCTATTCATTTCATTTTTTATTACTCCACCAATCTGTCGGTAAATTGATCTCAGTTATCATATTTAGCCTAATTAAGTTTTAATGTTTGGTATAACATTTTTAGAATATTAAATGGTTGAGATTGACTGTAATAAAAATATAGGTTGACACTTTATATTGATGAAAAAGTCGAGTCACGGGTAATAAAACAAAGATCCATAAATATTCAGATTTGAATAAGGATGAAACAAAGGAGTGATTTGTGAAAGAAAAAGGAAAAATTCACACCTAAGCTCACTCTTGTTTCTAGTATAGTCCCAAAGTCAAAGTTGTTTTTAATTATTACCCATTTTTACTAATTTCGGCATGAACTAAAATATAATTATCACACTTCATTTAAATCTAAAACTGAAGCACATAAGTCACATGTTACCATATATATATATATATATATATATATATATATATATATATATATATATATATATAATTAAATAAATTAGAGTTTGGATGTAAGTTAAATATAGTCATTTGTTTTTTAATTTATCTTGTGTAAGAAAAATTGATATTATCCACGGTTAAAATTTTTCGATAATAATAAAATCCGTTGTTAAATTAATGTTATTAAATCATATTCTTTACAAATTAATATTACAAGTTATTAGCGTGAAAAAAAAAATATCAGTGACGTGAGTTGTAATAACTTTTGAATACATTATTTGTTATTGTTTATAAGTTAATTATAAATCACAGTTTTCTTAAAGGTTCACTTCATATATATATGTCGATTTCAAATTTGAACGAGTAAGCATAAAAATAAATAACGGGTATTTCCTTTGCGATTGACTTACTAAAAAGAGCATGAAAATTCTCAATTGGATTACTAATCAATCCCACAAAAATTTCTAACAGTTGAAAATTGCAGTGAAAAAAAATGTTATGAAGCCAGAAAAATCAATAAATGTTTCTGTATACCAAAAGATAAAACATCGGTTAAAAAACTACATTGCTTTAAACAAAAAGAAAAATTAAATAGAATCTGTTAAGAACGTTGAAGGCATTTTTTTTTTCTGTATTACAGAGACGTACAATTATACTAACACAATTTTTAAAATAAACTATTTATTACTTTTCTTAGATTTATCGGGTAATATAATTTTTTAGGGTTTAACTTCTTAATTATTTAATGAATTATACACAACTTTTTTTTCAATTTCAATCAGTAATCACAAATATATAAAGAAATAATATTCTTTTTGCTCTTTTTTACTGTCCTTTTTATTTATATCTTTAAAGATATATGGATCATTAATTACACCGAGTCGTCATCTAATAATATTGTTAAGGTTTAGAGTTTAAGATTTAAGGTCAATTATCGTATTTCTGAAGTATTATCTGTGTTGAAATGTGGAGTTCTGTCACAATTTTATTCTTAAAAGACGTCTCAGATAATAAAATAAAAAAAAATATTTAAATTGTATTTAACCTTAAGTCACATACGATATAAGACTTGTTAAGAGTACCAGAATATATATTCAATCCTTTAAACTAGCATAAAAGAGTATAAACCATTCAATTATTTTTAATTTTTATCATATTTTATCTAATGTTTAGTATTTTTTTTTTTGAACATTTGTATTTGTTGTGTAGATTTATTTGTATTTATTAACTAATATACTCTTTTATATTATTAAAATCAATTAAATGAGTTGACGATGATATCAGAATTCACTCATTAATATACATCAATATCAAATAAACAGTATACCAATCAGGCAAATACTGATAAAAAAAAGAGAGGATAAATCCTAAGACTATAGTAATTATTAACACGAGTGAGGAAGCATTCACCACAATAATTCAAAAGCTGAAGAGAATGAGTGACAGAGACTAGTGGATAATATTATTTATACTGTCACGTGTATGTTGTAGTTGCATCGACAGAAACATTACTAAAATAGTTAATTTCTTTTTATGTGTTGAGTAGGATGCAGATATTTGAATTTGATTAAAAACATAAAGGTTTTTCATCATGGTTATTAAGTTGATTATGGTGTTGGAAAATGATTAAGTGATATTAGTTTCACCTACTCCAGCCAACTACAAAACAATTTCACCATAAAAAAAAAACACTAAAATTGTAGCTATGTTACCATAGGGACATATAGCTCATCCGTGATTACTTACTTTTCCACTCTCATATTTATTCGTCTCTTCACACACTCAACAATACTAATTCGTTTTACAAATGGCATTGCTGAAAAAAATTGTTTAAATATATTTTGTTCTTTAAATTTATATATAAAATTAGAATTATCTTTCTATACGACGACAATTTTCTGTTATATGTGTTAAACAGTATTTCAGAAACTGTGATGAATAATTAAAAATTATTTAAATCAAAATCAAGCAATCTTGTAAAATATAAATAAAGAATTAGAAAGACAAAATTAAGAAAAGACAACATATAGGTATGTCCGTCACTATTTAAGTTAAAATACGATAAATAATATAAATAATTCAAATATTAATTTGAATACGATTTAACATGTAAAAAATTATATTGTTAAATTCAAATAACTAAATTCATTATTTTTTAACTTTACGAAATAAAAATATGAAATTTTGGGACATGTGAAATATAAAAATAGCTACTAAAAATATGTTTAATAAAAGAAAATTAATTAAAACAGACCGTTTAGACTTTATTTGTCCAACTGTAACTTTTTACTCTTCATATATGGAAAGGTAGTATACAAAAGTTATTTTCAACAAATAAAATAATTAGCGTATGTTCTATATATATACACGTGTGTGTATATATATTATTTGTTTTCTTCTGTTTTACAAATAATTATTTTCTTAACTTGTCCTGTTGCTTTTGACATAAACGAATAAGGATTTTTCAATTTGTTATTTAAGATTGTACCAGAAAATTAATATATGATGATAACTTGAGATTTTCTACCATAAATAGTCCTTATAAAAACAGAAAACTTCACCTGCTAACATACTCTGCGTGTACTATTCAGCAACTACGATTAAAGAACAGTAAATGAATTTTATAAATAGGTCACATGTTTATCTATTATTCAATTAATGCAACATGAATCAATATAGAATTTTAATTTTTTTCCGCATATTTGTTATGATCTATATAGTATGGTAGTTATTACCACCATTGATTTGTCTATTTGAATTGATAGCCATTTTGTTACGTTATTAAAAGTATTCCGATAAATAATATTTATATAACACATTTATCTTAATATATTTTTGTATAATTTTTAGTAATATATATATATATATATATATATATATATACTATTATTCTTCCTTATTTATTAATATTTAAATATTATAAGATCAACCAATTATAGGTGACAAAGTGAAACAATTCAAATCTTAGATGTTGATTCACTCTGGATCGAGTTTAAAATAAATCAACTCAATCCATCATTTTCATGTAAGTAAAAGATTTGAATCTTGGCTTGGTCCACCACATGGTGATTAAAACTGTTTTTTTTTTTTTTTCAATTGAATCAAATTTAAACCAATAATGAACTAACCCATTTTTACCCGATCACATTTAAACTCTATTAAAGTCTTCTTAGTGGGTTCATCTTGATTTATACAACTAACCTAAATCCAATTTCACTACTTGGTTATACAAGGATTGATTTTGATTTATATAAATTACAAAACTTCATAGAGTAGGGATGTTAAAATGGGTCAGGCCCGCCAGTCCGTCCAAAAAAGGTAGGCCAGATTGAAATTTTCAGCCCGTCAACTCGCAGTAATCCGGCCTACCTAATCCACCAGTTTAACGGGTCAAAACAGGCCGGCCCGTGGGCCAGTCCGCCAACCTGTTTTTTTTTTTTATGTTTAAAATTAAAAATAATAAAAAAAAAATTATATTATATAAAAAATTTATATATATAAAATAGATTTATAAACAAAAATTTATAAAAAGTTAAAAAAAAAATAAAAAAGACAGGCCAGCCCGCGGGTCAGCTCGCCGACCCGTCATCCCGTCTTAAAACAAAACGGGTTACAATATCCAACCCGTTTATTGGTGGCAAATTAGTCCAACCTGATCCTTTTTAGCAGGCCACAGACAGGCCGGGCCAAAACAGACCAGACTTGTCAGTTTTGCCACCCCTACTGTTGAGGGCATAAGAGTTTGTCTAAATTCTTAAATATTGTTTTTACCTCAACTACTTAGTTAATACAAGATATTAGTTTGCCTATTATTTGATCTTAACAAATTATAAAACTACTTTTAATTGCAAAATACCTGCAAACAAATCCGATAATTAGCTAAATTATAAAACTAGGAATTTAGATGATCCTTTTCATGGAATCCCTTGCCATTTTTATTCAAGGATTTTCCCTTTTAATTCGAAATTAATAATTTGTGTACTGTCAAATTTGACTAATCAACCTATTTATTCTCAGTAATATAACTAAAAGATATATCTGAATCATCACTCATAGTACACTCGAGGCATATCACATCCACTAATAGATTATTAGATTATGGTATTATTCTACAAACAAATATTTAATTTATGAGGAGATGGGACAAATACTCGAATCGTCAAGTTTGTTTGTCCCACAATTATCTTGAATTGTCTCCCTACAACAAGCACTTAATCTTTGAAGCTGATTCTCATAAATTTAATTGCATTATTGGTTTCACTTTAATTTTCTGAAATCACAAATATTGTAATATTAATTTAACACATGTTATATATGTTGGAGTAGCGGTATAAATTAATGAAAACATGTCTGTAAAATGGTAAATCGAGTTTGTTACATGTCCGACAACAAAAAAAGTATGGCCACCTGATAATACTATACAACGACGTTTGTTGTTTTTCTATGAAGCCGATAGAGGTAAAGCATGCACGTTAATTGTTTGGAAGTTGATAATGGTTGAGTGCGTGGTGCATACGAAAACCTTTAGGAGGTGAATAGCAATGTTGATACGCAGGTTCAACGTGTATGATGCAGGGGAACTCATCGTGCTCGCCAACCACGTCAAAACCGTGGAATCCCTCCGCCGCCTCCACGCGCTCACGGTGACGTGCGGCCACTCAACCAACCTCTTCATTGCTGCAAAGCTCATCTCTCTCTACGACTCTCTCCAAAACGACCACGTTTCCTGTTCCACCCTCTTCCACTCTCTTCCCTCCAAAGACACCTTCGTCTACAACTCCTTCCTCAAATCCCTCTTCTCCCGTTCCCTCTTCCCCCACGCTCTCACCCTCTTCTCACACATGACACGCGCCTCCAACCTCTCTCCCAACCACTTCACTCTCCCCATCGTTGTCTCCGCCTCTGCGCACCTCTCGCTCCTCCCCCACGGCGCCTCGCTCCACGCCCTCGCCTTCAAAACTGGCCTCTTCCATTCTTCCTCCGCCTCCTTCGTGTCGTTCTACTCGCGCTGTGGTGAAATGGACCTTGCATGCAAGGTGTTTGATGAAATTCCTGTTCGGGATGTGGCTGCTTGGACTGCGCTTATTATCGGCCACGTGCAGAATGGGGAGCCGGAGAAGGGTTTGAAGTGTCTCCGTGACATGCATGAGGTTGGTGAGGATACTCAAAAGCCCAACGTTAGAACGTGGGAGGGTGGGTTTCTCGCGTGTGGGAATCTCGGGGCTGCGAGAGAAGGCGCTTGCTTGCATGGTGTGGTTATCAAAGACGGGGTTGCTTCTTTTCTACAGTCTTCCGTTTTGGCTATGTATTCCAAATGTGGGTTCCCTCGAGAAGCGTATCGAGCATTTTGCGAGGTGATTCACAAAGATCTCTTGTCTTGGACGTCCATCATCGGGGTTTGTGCGAGGTTTGGGATGATGGGGGAGTGTGTGAAGTTGTATAGAGAAATGCAGGAAAACGAAATACGTCCAGATGGGATTGTTATTGGCTGCATGCTTTCGGGGTTTGGTAATTCCATGGATGTGTCTCAAGGGAAAGCGTTTCACGGAGTGATTATAAGGAGACAGTACGTGGATGCTGAGGAAGTTAATGATTTGCTGTTATTTATGTACTGCAAGTTTGGAATGATGAGTTTGGCAGAGAGGATTTTCCCAATGTGTCGCGGGAGCGAAGAGTGCTGGAACTTTATGGTTTTTGGGTATGATAGAATGGGGGAGGGCGTGAAGTGTGTTGAGCTCTTCAGGGAGATGCAATGTGTTGGTATTCGTTCTGATTCAATTGGAGTAGTTTCAGCTATTGCCTCGTGTGCTCAGTTGGGAGCAGTTAATTTGGGAAGGTCGATTCATTGCAACGCGATAAAGGGTTTTTTGGATGCTAACATCGCAGTCACCAACTCGCTCATAGAGATTTATGGAAAATGTGGTAGGATGACCTATGCATCGAGAATATTTAACAGGTCGCAGAGGGATGTTGTGTCGTGGAACACTTTGATTTCGTCTCATGTTCACATCAAGCAGCATGAAGATGCTGTAGATTTATTTGATAAAATGGTTAGAGAAGGACTGCAGCCCAATACAGCCACACTTGTGGTAGTGCTTTCTGCATGTTCCCACATTGCATCTCTAGAGAAAGGAGAAAGAGTTCACCGCTACATAAAAGAAAGTGGTTTTAGAGTCAATTTACCTCTTGGCACAGCGCTGGTTGATATGTATGCTAAATGTGGTCAGCTGCAAAAGTCAAGAATGGTATTTGACTCTATGATGGAGAAGGATGAAATTTGCTGGAATGCAATGATTTCAGGCTATGGAATGAATGGATATGCAGAATCTGCTTTGGAGATATTCCGAAGTATGGAGGAATCAAACGTTATGCCCAATGAAATTACCTTCCTCTCTCTTCTCTCAGCATGTGCCCATGCAGGACTTGCTGAAGAAGGAAAGTACGTGTTCGCGAGAATGCTGAGTTATTCTTTGAGTCCCAATTTAAAGCACTACACTTGTATGATAGATCTTTTGGGAAGATCAGGTAATCTGCAGGAAGCAAAGGCTATGGTCCTATCTATGCCTATTTCTCCAGACAGCGGTGTCTGGGGAGCTTTGTTAGGTCATTGTAAAACTTACAATCAAGTAGAGATGGGAATAAGTATTGCAACTCATGCTATTGACTCTGAACCAGAAAATGACGGCTACTATGTTATGTTGGCCAATTTGTATAGCTCCATTGGGAGGTGGGAAGAAGCAGAAAATGTGAGAAGGACAATGAAAGAGAGGTGTTCAATGGGAAAGAAAGCTGGTTGGAGTCTGCTCTGAGTTGAAACTTCACTTCCCTCGAAAATTAAGAAAATGTTAAAGAAAACCATTGGAAGTTTACCAAGGGCCAACATGCTTAATCTTCTCAAGTTTGCTCATTTTATAAGCCATTCATGAGCTTTGTCGTTGAGCAATTGAGCTAAGGAAGCTGACATATTATTGTCATGCAATACTTTCCGCATTGTATTTGACACTACACAAAATTAACCCTATTGATGGAGGCTTTAATTCTGTATATCATAAGAGTTCATGTCTGAGGCACGTGAGGTTTGGCGGGAGGGAGAGAAGATCGAGTTTCCATACAGGTGGTATTTGATTCGGCAGTGCACTGTTCGATTCCTTTGAATTTTGATGCTTTATTAATTTAATACCTATGCTCTTATCCAAAAGTGTTTCTTTTTTTTTTTAATTGATTTGTTAAGATATTAATAGTTTTTTGAAACGAAGTTTTTTGTGGAGCTTCCTCGTGTTGTGCTAAAAATTTCAAGGGAAATTCTTTTTCAGGTCATTAAACGTGCTTCTGAAACCCGATGACCTTTTTTCACTTACTTTCTCAGATAGTTAAACATGTGGCAGAGGAACGTGAGAGAAGCATTGCTGATTGGGGTATCCTTTTACTTTTTCCGATCGCTATTAGGTTTCCGGAAAAGAATTATAAATAACAGGGATCATGTGTTGGGTTTTCTGTTTGTACGTTGTTCATAGTCATAGTACTGTGTGCAAATGTTTATTGTCTCTCTTTTCTCTTTGTTTCTCGTCTTTATTTTATGATGATATTGTCTTGAAGGTATTAATTTTGACGACATAGAGGCGTGAGCAGAAAAAGGGTGTTCAAGAACCTTTCGTTCTTCATAAATCTTCCATCTTCAAGTTAGTGAGTCATTTCAAGCATCCCCTTAATTTCTTTTCTTGTCTCAATATTCTTTTATTGTCTCCTCAATTTTCCATATGCAGGTAAATCTCACTACACAACATAAGAATTTGAACAAGAGATCAAGAACAAGAACACCACAATTCCATAGAAAAAGAAGGTTTGAGCGATGGTTTCGTTTCGTTTCAGTAGAGAAAAGATGTTTGCTAAAGCAGAATACGGCGAAGGAGGGGCAAAGGCAGAGAGATTACACTAAAGAAGGGTAGTGTGTGTTTTCAACGTGAAGGAACAGTGAATGAGGACTCAGAGATTTAAAAGATTTGGGCTATTGACAGTTAACCCACCCAACTCCATCCACCCACTCTATGTATTTTCTTATTTATTTTTGAAAATTCATTATTTTAATTTTAAATCAAAATATATTCTGGTTTTTTCAAAATTTGCACTTATATAGACTAAAAGCAATACTCATAGTCATATCATGTATACAAGTTTAGTTGTAATTTATATTATTAATCAATAACTTTTTATTTTAATTTTGAACCGGTTGGTTAAAAAATTGTAAGTTGAAGTATAACAGTTCATGTGTATAATTCAAATTAAAGAAGTTCATGTATATAATTCATATTAAAGAAATTAAATTAGAGAAATATTTTAATCAATTTATCTATTTAAACAAATGTTATATAAGTGTTCACATTTTATTTAAGTATTAATCTTTATTTACAAATTCCATTAAAATAAAGTATCTATTACAATTTATTTTCGGTCTTTCGCTTAAGTCAATAAGACCCATTCAGTGAGTCCATTTATTAAACTAGCAATCACATGTCACGAGAATTCACTTTCGTACACAAGGGCTATCAATTTACTTTATAACCGTAATGGTGAGTAGATTTTGAAGAATCTTGATTGTAATAACTTTCGGTGAATGATCCGATTATTGCCGGCAAGTATATAAATTTTGCATACATTAATAATGATAATATAAAAATGGTTATATAATATCCGTCTCAACCTCTTTCAGGTGTACGTTAAGTTCACTTAAAAAAAATTACAGTCAACCTAGATACATGAAAAAATGTTCTAATGTTAAAGTCAGTACAAAATTAATCAATAAAAGAAATAAATATTGTAATTAATGTGAGATAATGTTAAAATCAGTACAAAATTAATCGATAAAAGAAATAAATATTGTAATTAATGTGAGATGAAGTTTCAAAAATCACAATTTTAACTCATATTTATAGTTTTTTCTGAGCTTGTAATTAGGACCTACCTAATCGCATGCCAATCCACCTTAATCCTAATTACTGATCTATTTATGGAATCAAGGTTCTTAATTTTTAAAGGTTCACAATTTCAATTTTTCAACGTACTCAATTTCTTTCTGTTCTCAACTTCTGACGGTTATCAATTTTTCACCGTTTTTAACCTCTCATGATTATCAATTTCTTAAGGTTCTCAATCTCTCAAGGTTTTTAATTTCTCATGATTCTCAATTTCTCACGATTCTCAATTTCTTAAGGTTATAAATTTTTCATGGCTCAAAATTGTTCACCTTCTTTCGATTCTCACATTTTTTAAGGTTCTCAAATTTTCATAGAAATCAATTTCTCATAGTATTTAATTTTTCACGATTCTCAATTTCTCATGGTACTCAAATTATCATGAATCTCAATTTGTCACGGTTCTCAATTTTTCATGATACTTAATTTCTCACAGTTCTTAATTTCTCATGATTTTCAATTTATCACATCTCTCAACTTTTCATGGTACTCAATTTCTCAAGGTTATTGATTTCTCACGATTCTCAATTTTTCACAGTACTTGATTTCTCATGATACTTAAATTGTCATTCATTTCAATTTCTCTTAGTTCTCAATTTTTCACATTTTCCAAGTTCTCATGGTACTCAAATTGTCATTGATTTCAGTTTTTCACGGTTCTCAACTTCTCATGCTTCTCAATTTTTAGGGATCTCGATTTCGCACGGTTCTCAATTTCTCATGATTCTTAATTTCTCATGGTACTCAAATTATCTCGGATCTCAATTTTCAAGGTACTTAATTTCTCACGATTCTTAATTTTTCACGGTACTCATTTTCTCACCGTTCTTCTCACAGTTCAAAATTTCTGACGATTCTTAATTTCTCACGGTTCTCAATTTTTCACATTTCTCAATTACTCACAATACTTAATTTCTCACGCTACTCAATTTCTCACATTTCTCAACTTCTCACATATCTCTCAATTTTTCACGGATCTCTCAATTTTTCACGGTTCTCAATTTCTCTCACATTCTCAATTTCTCATATTTCTCAATTTTTCATGTATCTCTCAATTTATCACAGTTCTCAATTTCTCATATTTCTCAATTTTCACGTATCTCTCAATTTCTCATGGTTCTCAATTTCTCATATTTCTCAATTTCTCACATTTCTCAACTTCTCACGGTTCTCAATTTCTCATGGTATTTAATTTCTCACACTTCTCAATTTCTTTCGATTTTCTCACGGTTCTCAATTTCTCACATTTTTCAATTTCTCACAATTCTTAATTTCTCACATTTTTCAATTTCTCACAATTCTCAATTTCTTACTATACTCAATTTTTTACGATTCTCAATTTTTCATGGTTCTTGATTTCTCAATTTTTCATGGTTCTTGATTTTTCATGGTACTCCAGTTGTCATTCATTTCAATTTCTCTCGGTTCTCAATTTTTCACATTTTTCAATTTTCCAATTCCTCATGGTTCTCAATTTCTAACGGTTTTCAATTTTTCACAGTACTCAATTTATCAAGGTATTCAATTACTCATGGTTCTTAATTTCTCATGATACTCAAATCATCTCAGTTCTCAATTTGTCACAGTTCTCAATTTCTCACGATTCTCAAATTCTCTCGATTCTCAATTTCTCACATTTTTCAATTTCTTACCGTACTTAATTTCTCACGATACTCAATTTCTCAAATTCTCAAATTCTCACGTATCTCTCAATTTCTCACGGTTCTTAATGTCTCACGACTCATAATTTCTCACGATTCTCAATTTATCACATTTCTCAACTTCTCACGATTATCAATTTCTCATATTTCTCAATTTCTCACGTATCTCTCAATTTCTCACGGTTCTCAATTTCTTATGGATCTTAATTTCTCTCAGTTCTCAATGTCCCACAACTCATAATTTCTCACGATTCTTAATTTCTCACATTTATCAATTTCTCTTAGGTCTCAATTTATCTCGATTCCCAATTTCTCATAGTTCTCAATTTCTCACGGTTCTCAATTTCTTATGGTACTTAATTTCAAACAATTTTCTATTCCACACAATTCTTAATTTCTCAAGTTTTTCAAACTTTTCACTGTTCTCAATTTCTTAAGTTTTTCAATTTCTTATGGTTCTCAATTTCTCATGGTTCTTAGTTTTTCACGGTTGTCAATTTATCAAGATTCTCAATTTCACACAGTTCTCAATTTTTCATAATTCTCAATTTCTCACATTTTTCAATCTTTCAAGGTTATCAATTTTTCACAATTCTCAACTTCTCACGGTTCTCATTTACTCAAAGTTTTCAATCTCTCAAAGTTCTCAATTTTTCAAACTCAATTTCTCAAGATTTTTAAATTCACACGGTTCTCAATATCTCACGATTCTCAAATTCTTAAGATTTTCATATTCTCATTGTTCTCAAAATACCACCATCATCGAGGTCCAACATGCCTTGTAAGACTACAAGTAATGTAATTGTCACAATCGAAGAAGCCATCTTAAATACATAATAGTAATTTACTCTAAATAAATATACTCAATGAGTGCGGTTGATTGCACATCCTACAACGACAAAGGCATGTCAAAAATATAGATCATGTGCAAAGCTAATGATGAAAAAACAACTTTACATATATAGAATGAATGATCTATTTCACTCGTGATCAAGGAAGTTTGATACAAAAAAAACAAAAATTGCAAAACAACATATAATTCATATTCTTTTATAATTTTTAACATTTTTTCTCTTTTAATACACGAAATATTTACTAACTCCTTAACAATTATTTTTCGTTCTTTCTAATACAAATAACTGTTATTTTAATTTATTTAAAATTATCTGTTATTTCATCTTAATTTACCATTATTTCTTAATATCATCAATGAGTGAAGAAAAGGACAAAATAACAATACGATCAAATATAACTATAGGCTTCTATATTGAACATATTTAGTGAATTTAGTTGTACCAAACTTCAAATGAGAGCTGTTTTTATATTAGGAGTATCTCTAAAAGCAACAATAGACTAAAAGTATAATTGCAGTTAAATATAATTAGAATTTTTTTTTTTAAAATTCGGGATATTTAGTGACCTATTCAATCTAGAGTGAAACCATAATCAACAAATCTTCTAAAACAGAATATTCTTATGACAATAATTACACATAAAAAGGAAAACATAAGAAAACACAATGTCCTTCGGAGTTTAAAAAAAAAAAAGAGGTGTGAACTACCATTTACCTATGTGAAAGCTTTGCAGCGTCAAAATTAGTGATTGACAACCATGGCATCCGCAACAGGGCTGTCCAACTTCTTAATAAGCAGTCTATTCATAGAGCGTTCTTTGGCTGATGCAGTCACATCAGCATCCACAATGATTGAGTCCTCTTCTTTGAAATCTCCCCTTAGAACTCCCATAGCAATTTCATTTTCAACTAACTGTTGTATCACTCTTTTAACTGGTCTTGCACCAAAATTTGGATCAAAACCCAGTACACCAAGATGTTTAACAGCTTCTTCTGTGTAATGAAGATCAATTTTCTTTTGCTTAAGCCTGTTTTTCACTCGTTCCATCTATACAAGGTAAGAAGACGTACATTAGCATGCCGCCCCGGCAATCAGAATAGCATTATATACCTTCAATTTGGTTCCTAAAGTATTACCTTCTAGCAGATAGATTTCAATATTTAGAAGAGAAGGTAATGCTTGAGAAGTCAAATCGATGGTTTATTCAGAATGGAAATCAAACCAAAAGAGCAATCTAAAGAAACTTCAATACCATTATAATTTTGATTAAAAGAGCAGCAATTTACGGAGGAAATGGAAAAATCAAATTAAGTTTAAAGGGATTAAGTTAATAAAAACATATCAATTACCTGGAGCTCCACTATTTTGCTTATCTGTTCAGAATCCAGAGGCTGGAACACAATATATTCGTCAATGCGATTCATGAACTCTGGACGAAATGTTTGCCTAGCCAACTCAACAACTTGTCTCTTCATCTGATCATAGACTGCAGTTTTATCATCGTGTGTGCTACGAAGAGTTTCAAGTATATAATGTGAGCCAATGTTTGAAGTCATAATCACAACACAATTCGTGAAGCTAACAGTCCTTCCTTGGGAATCAGTAATCCTTCCATCATCCAACAACTGTAACAATATGTTGAAGACATCGTGATGTGCCTTCTCTATTTCATCAAATAGGACCACAGAGTAGGGTCTTCTCCGGACCACTTCAGTCAGCTGACCACCTTCTTCATAACCAACATAACCAGGAGGGGCTCCAACTAATCGTGAAACAGCATGTTTCTCCATGTACTCACTCATATCAATTCTAACAAGAGCATTTTCAGTGTTAAACAAGTAACCAGCCAAAGCCTTGGCAAGCTCAGTTTTGCCAACACCAGTTGGACCCATGAACATGAAGCTTGCAATTGGCCGGTTTGGATCAGACAATCCAGCCCTTGAACGGCGAATTGCATCAGCCACAGATTTGACTGCCATATCTTGACCAACCACTCTCTTGTGAAGAACCTGTTCCAGCAAGACTAATTTTTCTCTTTCTGTTTGTTGGAGGTTTGATAATGGTATACCTGTCCATTTGCTAACAATCTCAGTAATATCAAGATCAGTGACCTCTTCTCGAAGCAAAGATTTTCCAGACTGCCGGAACTCAGTAAGGTTCTTTTCAGCTTCTTCTAATTGGCGCTGAAGGGACATCAAAGTTCCATACTTGAGCTCAGCAGCGCGGTTCAAGTCATAATCACGTTCAGCAGCTTCCATCTCTAGGTTGACTCTATCAATCTACAAATGTTTACAAAATGTAAGGTGCAGAATTCTTTTCCAGGGGAGGGCGGGAACTGTGACTGACTATATACAAACTAAACATTACCTCTTCTTTGATTGACCTTATTCGTGTCATAAAAACTTTTTCATTGTCCCATTGCTCTGCTAGTTCTTTTTGCTTCTGTTTAAGTACACTCAAATCATTTTCGAGCTTACTTAATCTTTCTTTAGATGCCTTGTCAGTGTCATTTTTCAAAGAGAGCTTTTCCATCTCCAATTTCAATATTGCCCTGTCTATCTCATCCAATTCGGTAGGCTTAGAGGTTATCTCCATCTTCAGTTTCGCAGCAGCTTCATCAACAAGATCAATGGCTAAAAGAGAAAAAAAATTCCAAGCTATTAACAATCTAAAGACTTATAAGAGAGAGAGGGAATGCTTTTTCTTTTCAAAACTAACTTTTTGCTGTTCTAGGTAAGACCAAACTTCTGCAAGTAACCCTAAAATAAATTATTACAAAGGAATCAACCCATCATATATGAGCTAATGTCACATCTTACCTTTGTCAGGTAAAAAGCGCTCTGTAATGTATCGATCTGCAAGAACTGCAGCTGAAACAAGTGCACTATCTGATATTTTGACTCCATGATGCAATTCATAGCGTTCACGCAACCCACGGAGAATGGATATTGTATCTTCAACAGATGGTTGACTGCAAAACACTTGCTGAAATCTTCGCTCAAGTGCAGGATCCTTTTCTATATATTTTCTATATTCATTCAATGTAGTTGCTCCTATACATCTAAGTTCACCTCTTCCAAGCATTGGCTTCAACAAGTTCCCGGCATCCATTGCACCACTTGTAGCCCCTGTTAGTTAGGGAACCATTGACCAAAAGAATACCGTATTACTATTATATGTATCAGAATGTTACTCCGATCTAGCTAAGAAAGCATATAATCAAAGTCATGCAAAAACTTAATTAAAGCTTCCAACCAGTTAAACGGTCCGCTAGAGACAGTATGACTATAGATTAATATTCCTTTACTTTCTTCCATCACTCTACTATCAGCAATTTCCCTGCCCCCAATTCTGCAGAAATTATATTCAGATTAAGCTGCTTTCACTGCAGCAATCAATTATTTTGTTCGTTAATAGATTAGAACCAAGAATTGATAACAAATATTCCTGATTTTTAGGCATAGGGGAGGTGGGTTCTAATAAATAGTGTCCCGAACCTAATGTCTCAAAAGCCTAAGTTAAGTGGAAGCATAAAATTGGTTTAATATGACATGTCGAAGACACTCTCTCATACAGGAGCCTTTTCAGCTTAAAAAAGCACAGAGAATGCACATACCCACGTATCTTGGAAAAAAAAAGCAACATTTTATATAAAACTGAGGACCAGCCAAGATCAAACTCTGAACCACTAGGCTAAAGAGGCTATGGCACCATGTAATGAACCAACTATCCTAAAGATTTGAGTTATTAGGTCATGGCATGTTAATGGTATATATTGCATCTCTAACAAATAAAAATACACAATATTTTAACTTGTCAATATTATAACTTGTAAGGCTTGGGCAACAAGAATAAGGTACCAACCTGCACCTACAACAGTATGAATTTCATCAATAAACAAAATTATTTGCCCATTTGATGCTGTAACTTCCTTCAGGACAGCTTTCAACCTTTCTTCAAAATCTCCTCGATACTTGGCCCCAGCAAGCAATGAACCCATGTCAAGGGAGATCAACTATAAACCAAAAAAGAATAAAAGCAAATTTTAGTACAAATTTAAACAACAAAAATTACAGCACTGCATTGCCTGCCAAGACTCCCTACGAAATGTGAAGCAAAAGTGTAATATGAAGGCCATTGGACCACAAAATATAGCAGATTATGAAGAGCTTTACAGCAGCAAGCTGCACCTCATACCAATTTTACATTTCAGAGAAAAGTTAAAAAAGAAAATATGAACAAGAAAGTGACACAATTCATAAGGTGTTCCAATTACAAGTTCTATGTCATGACTGTTCATGGAGACAACTATAAAGCTTGAGAAATGGTCAAGGAAACATCCAGAGTCTCAAATAGGAAAAATTAATATTTTTAAGACAACTGATTAAAGTGACACCATCCTCAAATGATATTTTGCCCACCATTTCAAGTATTTAGCCCATAGTGTTAATATTATAACGTATAAAAATATCCTAAAATTATCTTTTGATCATATCTTGGCATATTTCAATTATCCTTTAGGATTAGTTTCCTGTTTACATATCTCATAATTTGTTTCCTTTTAGTTAGGACTATGGATAGTAAAAATAAGGTTAACTCTATGTTTGTAGTCATATAATAACATTAACACGTCATAATTCTTAAATTAAAATAATAATATTAAAAGACTCTATTCTCAATTTCATCCCTAATACCAAAAAATCTCATAACTTCAACAGTAGGAAAGAAGCATGCTTTGTATTTTAGAATAGCAAAAAGAACTTTATCTCTTTCTCTGTATTTGAGGTAGGAGGAGACTTCTACAAATTTGGAAGTATCTAAGCTTTGTGATAAGTCTTGAAACGAAAAGGCTAGAGGAATAAAATGGACCTTATAGTTGTAAGAAATATCATTTTCAGGGTATCAGGAAACTACGACACTGAGGTATTAAGAGCTTGATTAGACCTTTTTCAGAAGCTTTAATATAATCAGCCCGCACCGAGACTTGACACTACATAAAAATTTACAAAGAAAAAGAAAAACTCAACTCATTTTATAAGCTTATAATCAAAAGAAAAAACAATAGGAGCTCAACCTTTCTGTTCATCAATGGCTCAGGAACATCACCACGCACAATACGTTGAGCTAATCTGCAAAATAATAAAACGGTTTAGGTACAATAAAGAAACTACAGGTAAGATAACAAAGGGAATACTTGGTCCAGTACAAAAAAAAAAATATAAGCTACTGCCACTTTAAATATAACACATATTTTGATGCGAAACCAAAATCCAAGAGTATTGAAAGGATCCATTGATGAAATAACTTGTTTTAGTAATTCTGCACTAGTTTTATATAAGAAACTACAACATGACAATTATTTACATTACATTGATCAACACCAATTGGTAAACTAATGAAATCAAAAATGAAGATGAAAACCACACATAATACAGCAATGCACTTGCTGCCTCGGAGTCAGAGAATATTCTCTACCCACAAACTACAAATAATAGCATACTTTCCAAATTACATTTAATTCTAAAAAATACCTGTTCACTACTGTCAGCTATTTTCCATGAATAATTGCCATCATGAAGTTTCTAATACAGAATGAATGAAAAATAACAAATTGAAGACAAGTTAACTTGTATCACGTATGCTCCTAATAAGAATGGCCTCCAATAGATCATTCCTAACCCACTTGGATCTCAGTTCCCCATCATATTTCAATTGTTTCACGTCCTCAATATCATTGGAACTTGAAGCAGTTAGTTAAAAAGGCACATCTTCAAAAAATTGTTCAACTTAATCAGCATATATACAGACAATTTACAGAGCTCATGGCAATTAAACGAAATATGTATATATCAGAAAAATCAGTACTTGTTTCATGTTTAAGGATTTTAGCCTTGATTCAAAACCTTGACTAAACTCCAATGAAGAAAGAAACTGCAAGCATGTGTTATAAAGAGGCTCAGAGACCAAAGACTATAGGGTTTTGCAAACCTTCAGACAAAACAGTGAACACTTCAACCCATTGGGAAAGGTTAGAGCGAAGTGGTAATCATACAGGCAAAAAAACAAGATATATATAGACGATGACAAGGAACGTAGCTACTTATATGAAAGAGAAGCGGCCTATATATATATATATAAACCAAGAATTCAAAGTGCTCATGATAAATTTTGTTCTCGCAAATAGGAGAAGCATGTCAATAACCTAACTCAACATTAACTTAAGATAATGAAAAACTAAAATAATGCGAAAAGGAAAAATATGCTCAAAGTATAAGGTAAAAAAGTAAAACAAGCAGTTATATTGTGTATAACGCATTTCAAAATATTTGCTATAACATTATGTAAGACAAACCCTTCAGCAATTGCAGTTTTGCCCACACCGGGTTCCCCAATAATAACCGGATTGTTTTTTGTTCTCCTTGATAATATCTGGATACAGCGTCGAATCTCATCATCTCGACCTATGACAGGATCAAGTTTCCCACGCCTAGCAAGTTCAGTCAGATCGTTTCCATACTTATCCAATGCCTCATATTTTCCCTCCGGATCTACACACAGTTATTTCCAAATAAGAAAATAACGTAAGATAGATCTGACAAATAGAACAGCAACAAGAGAATATAACAGAGTAAACCAAACATAACAAAACAACGTAAAAACAAGGCTTAACTTAGAAAATTATAAAATATGACACATAAACCAGTTGAAACAACAGGCTTCTTACAAATCAAATATGACAACAAATTATAACTCGCTACTTAAGTTATTCGTTCTTTTATGCTCTTGCTTATGAGAATCATAAATAATCAACATCCTCCCTTTTTCTTAGTCATCCCAGCAAACTTAATATTATTATACTTCTGCTACAATTTGATTCCATGTTCATTTCTAAATTATAACAGTTTTCAACTTTATTGTAATTAGTAACAAGATGGAACCAATCACGTGCACCTATCTTTCTGGAAAAATAGAAACATTAAAAGATAGATTTGTACTTTGATCAGTCACTCTTTGACTTCCACGAACAGCTTGTACTGCATCCTTCAAAGTCCTCTCGCTAAGCTGAAGATTCTTAAACAACTGCTGCCCGAACCTCTTATCTGAATGAAATGCAAGCAAAAGATGCTCTACAGACACATACTCATCCCCCATTTCTTTCTTGTACTTTCGTGAATTGTCCAAAAGGGAGCTAAGATGTGAGCCTATAACAGGTCCAGTAGTGTCGCCAGTAACCTGCCAAATAAAGCGACAGGTCAGAATTTGCCAAAAAATACCAACACAAATCTATTATCTATATCACCAGCAGACACACCTTAGGTTGCTTCGCTATAAAATCCTCAGTAGCCTGTAGAACAGACGTGTTGTCCAATCCTGCCTTAGTAAATACCCTTCGTGCCAAGCCATCCTTTTGCTCCAAAAGGGCTTTCATTAAGTGCTCAGACTCCACAATTTGCTGTTTACTAACCCGAGCCGCATCAACAGCACCGAGAATCCCCTCCCATGCCATATCTGTGAACTCAGTCTGCGCCACCTGACATATAACAAACTAACACATCAATAAACCAGGAAGGGAGACACACAGACTTGCTCATCAATTTCCAATTGTATTCTCCAGCAACAGAGTCTAAAGAATTGTTATGTTGATACAATGTTCAGCAGCCAAACAGGATAAAAAGCGATAATAACAAACCGAAAAAGGAAAAAATCAGACCAACGTCCAGCAAGAGCTAAAATAAACTTATGCAACTAATCTTCTACAGTAGTTAACCGAAAGAGTTTCTATGAAAGTAAAGCGCGTGAGTTAATTTTAACTCGTCACAGACACACAATTCATTTTACTTAACTATTCTCTTCTCCTTTTAAGTGTTTACAGAGAAGCTTAGTTTATCATGATCAGAATCAAATCATACAGTTTGCTAAATAATTAAGAACAGAATACATATTCGCCCTACAATTCAACTTCCTCGATCATCAATCCTGACTTAACCAATGCTCGACAAAAAGGACCAAATTCGCGACCTAAATATGGTATAATTGAAGTAACGAAAGAGTGTGAAACGAATTGTGACACCTGAGAGCTTGCAGCAGAGCGGAGAGAGGGATTAGTGGCGTGGAAGCTGCGGGTGAAAGAGAGGGAGAGGAATTTGGCGGAGGTGACATTGTAGGCTGCAAGTGCGTCGACAATCTGAGACCGAGAAAGGACATTCGGAGAATTCTCTGAAGCACGAGTGATCGCGGAGAAGAGTCGTCGTGCGGACCGGGAGCGACAGGTTCTAGAAGCAGTTACGGCGGCCAAAAGCGATTTGGCTAGCGTTGGAGTTCGTCTGGTAGCCATTGACGGCGAGAGTGAAGATTATTTGGCCTGAGTCGCGTTACACTGCGGTTTACACTACCAGGCAACTAGAGACGAGCTTATTTGAGAAAAAAACTTGGGAAACGAACACAGTAGAATGTTCTACTTCCTTACCTTGATTTTCTTTATTTTCATTTTCTTTTTCTTATTGTTTCTAAATTTAAAAACAAGACTAAATTCTCTTACATTTTATTAGCTCCTCTATTAAAAATTCCATATTAAATATATTTATTTTCATCGGAGACTCTATTATCACAATAAATAAAAAAAAAACACACATCCTTGCAGAGACGGTTTTAGATAAGTATTTCAAACTTTAAAATTAAGATATTTAACTAAAGTTCAACATAATGCTTTCCATGATTCTCAGTCAATTTGATTTTAGCAAGTTGGAAAGTGTGTTTCTTTTATCTTTTATTTAATGAGAAAGTAAAAAAAAAAATACAGCTTAGATTTTTATTTTTATTTTTGAAACAGCTTTTATATATATATATATATATATATATATATATATATATATATATATATATATATATATATATATATATAAAATATAAATATTTTTTTTATATA
>Ga0214545_1000237_pt1 | contig 76248 bp, 40 predicted proteins | sample CNSS4metaG_FD_160064 | JGI IMG/M metagenome (GOLD analysis project Ga0214545, IMG submission 160064) | Root nodule microbial communities from cowpea collected in UCLA plant growth center, Los Angeles, California, USA - CNSS4 | ecosystem: Host-associated > Plants > Roots > Nodule | place: USA...
AAGTTCAATTTTAATTATTTAGGCAAAATTTAATTTCATACAAAAACCCAAATTATGAATTTATTCATTAGTTTAAATTAGTCACTAATTACGCAAATATTTAGTATACACGAGTCTCTTGGGAAACGATATCCCGGTCTTACCGGTTACTACTTGCGCGACTTGGTACACTTGCCAAAGTCTTAACACATATACTATTGCTTGAATCCATTGAAAGTAAAAGAATACAAAATGCTTACTTAAAGGAGATAGTTAACTTTAAACCATTCAAAACCTCGACCTTTTCAAATACAATATCCAAAGAAATATAAGACATAATGGAGTGTAGCAAAACAACGAAGCTTTTGAGAGGTTGATATGACCTAAAAGGAACGAACACTACTAATTTGGGCATATGGTGGATCATGGGAAAATGATGGGTTGAATAATGGATTAACATTTTACTCAAAGAAGCTTATTAACTTGGTGAACTCATCATTAGTAGGCGAAAATTCAAATATTGTGATTAGTGTTAAATGCTATAGATATGATGAAGAGAGAGTATTGGAGAGAAAACTTCACATTTATTAAGATGAATGAGAATGACTTATATAATCCTACATAAAGTAACTGAATGTGTTGTCGTGGTTTAATAATCCCACGTAGCAAGGTAATTGACATCGAAAATAAAGGATCCAACAAAGAAAAGAAATTGGTTCTAGATACCAGGACTTTATTCAACTACTGAAACGACTAAATATCAGGCAACATTCCCTCCTTTAAGCTAGATGCATGTGCAACTAGCTTATTTCAATAACATTTATTACTCCAAGCATGTCACGATGCTTTTCAAATCTCTCAGTTTTAGTGGTTTTGTCATGATGTTTGCAACTTGGTCTTCAAATCTCCAACGACTTAGTGTCACAACTTCATCTTTCACCAAATATCTAAGAAAGTGGAATCTTACTACAATATGTTTGCTTCTCCCATAAGAGATTGGATTCTTGGATAATTGGATGGTAGAGTCATTGTCACACAATATTACTGTGTTGATGGCTTCCTTTTCTTCTTATCCAAGCTGATATAGAATTCTTCTAACCCAAATACATTGGCAAGCACAAAATGTTGCAACAATATAGTCTGCTTCAGTGGTAGATAAGCTTATAATAGGTTGTTTCTTGGAGGCCCATGACACAGCTCCAAATCCAATTTTCAGCTGGGGCATAAATACTTTTGTGATCATCCACGTTCCCTGCATAGTTGTTGTCAGTATAGGCTATAAGGCTTTTGTTTCTATCTTTTGTTTTGTAAAGAATCTCATGCTATATTGTTCCCTTTATGTATCGTAGAAGCCTTTCTGCTTCCAAATGTGATTCTTTTGGATTTGCCATGAACTTTCTAATCAGACTTACTCTAAACATTAAGTCTGGGCGAGTGACATTTAGGTACATAACATAACTTCATAGTGTATACTCTTGTGCCCTCTTCATCCTTACACAGATTGGTTCCTAGGACAATTGGGTTTGTTATTGGATTGGATTACACCATGTCATGTTGAATTGTGCCAATATTTCTTGAGCATATATGCACTAACAAATGAAGTTCCTAGTACTATTTTGAATTACTTCTATGCTGAGGAAATATCTCATCCTTCCCAAGTCTGACATATCAAACTTCAACATCATTGAACCTTTAAATTGTTCACACATTCTTTTATAATTTCTAGTGAAGATTAAATCATCCACGTAAACACTGACTATTAAAATGCTACCTCCATTTTTCATGGTAAATAGAGTGTGTTCACTAGGACATTTCTCAATATTCTCTTTGGAAAAGTACGCCTCAATTCTGTTGTACCAAGCTCTTGGAGCTTGTTTAAGCCCATATAATGCCTTCCTCAATCTGTAGACTTTGTCTTCTTGGCCTTTATTAACAAACCCTTTAGGTTATTGTATGTACACTTCTTCTTTGAGCTCACCATGAAGAAAGACACTTTTTACGTCTAGTTGGAATACTTCCCATCTATGGTGAGTTGCTAAGGCTAATAGTATTTGCATTGTGTCAAGCCTTGCCACATGGACGAAGACTTCGGTATAATTTACTATATATTGTTATGCGTACCCTTATGCCACCAAACGAGCCTTGTGTTTCTCAATATTTCCATGTTCATTGTGGTTGGTTTTAAAGACCCACTTAACCCCAATAGGTGTGATTCCTTTTGGAGCATCAGTGAGTTCCAATGTTTTGTTCTTCCCAGTCTAACATGTCAGTTTTGTGATTTTTCTGTTCCTTGCCAATCCCAACTCTTCTCTTCTTCAAAGATGACATCAAGACTTATGATGACTATCTTTGGTATAGAATCAAACAACTTGTAAGCTTTGAATTCATCATTGACTCACAAAAATACACAACACTTGCTTTTATCATTGAGTTTTCCTCTCTTTTGGTTTGGTACATGAGTATAAGCTACACATCTGAAAACTCGAAAATAATCTACTCTTGGCTTTTCACCATGCCAAGCTTCCTTGGGATTTTTTTGTTCTACAACTGAAGTTAGACTTTGGTTCTGTACATGTACACACCATCTAGTTGCTTCATGATAGAAAGCTTTAGGAACTTATCTTCCATTCACATTGCTTATATTATGTTCATGAGTATTTTGTTCTTCCATTCAACGACTCCATTTTGTTGAGGCATTAGTTGTCTAGAAATTCCATGAGTTCTACAGAAATATGCGAACTCTAGTGAGGTAAATTCACCTCATCGATCGGTCCTTGCAAAAAATAGATCAAGGTTTTATGAGAAAAATCATCAATAAAATTTAATATGTACCTCTTGTTGCTGTTTGATGATGGTGTGATGAGACCACAAATGTCAGCATGAATTAGTTGAAGCTGTTTTGGGGCCTTCCATAGACATTTCTTCGGTATTGGCTCTTTATTGTTTACCAATGAGATATGTTCCACAAATTTTGTGTTGGAATTTCAGTGGTGGAAGTCTAGTGACCATCTCCTTAAATGCGAGCGTGTTGAGGCCTTTGTAGTTAAGATGGTCGAAATGACAATGCCATATATGTGTTTCTTGGCTAAGGTGGTATTCACTTGCATGCACATTGTTTTTTTTTTTTTGTTTTTGTAGAGGCCGTCGCATAAAATATCCTATTACCTTTCATAATAGTGTGCATAATTAGGCCTTTCTTTGGATGGAATATCTTGTAGCTTTCGTGTTGAATTAAGATGGACATGCCCTATTCTTGGAGTTGGCCTAAGCTTAGTAAATTGTTCTTAAGCTCGGGAACAAAATAAACATATGATATCACTTGAGTGAAGCCATTAACTTTTACTCGAATGCTTCCTTTGCCAACAATTGTCATTATGGTATTATGTCCAAGTTTCACAGTTTTTCACAGGTCCTCCTCAAATTCAAAAAACCACTCCTTGTTCCTTGTCATGTGATTGATGCAACCAAAATGTAAGAACCACACTTCTTCAAGTGTGGTGTGCTGCAGTTCTTCGTACGCCACTAATAGTAGCTCATCGTCATCCTCTTCAAGCTTTGCATAATGAGTCTATTTTTCCAAATCTAGACACTCATACTGAAAGTGACCCATCTTGTGACACTTAAAACACTTAATGATTGGTTTATTGAATGATTGTATACCCCTTCCACGTCCAACTTTGGTGTTGATGTTGCATCCTCCACTAAATGCACCTTTGCCTCCCTTACACCTAGTAGGTCTATCATCAATTGTTATCTTCAAAACTTGTTCTTCTGTTTGGAAACTTGCATGTGTTGCTCATGCACTAGAAGGTTGGCGTGTAGTTCATCAATGGTTAAGGTACCTAGATCATTTGACTCTTCTATCAAACACACAAGATAGTTGAATTTCAATATTAAAGTATTTAGTATTTTGCTAACAACCATACTTTCCTCAATTACTTCACCATTGGATTTCATTATGGAAAGCAAATGGAGAAGTCTACTCAGGTAGTTGTCAATTGTTTCCTCTTCCTTCATATTAAGAAACTCAAATTCTCTTTCGAGTGCTTGGAGTTGTGCTCTTTTTACTCTTGTGGACCCTCGATACTTTCTCTGCATGGAGCTCCATATCTCTTTTGAGGTCCCTTTATTAAGAATAGTTTCAATAATTTCTCTATCAATGGCTTGAAACAAGAAATTCTTGACTTTCAAGTCTTTGAGCTTGGCCTCTTTTATGATCTTCCATGTGCTTGTGTCAATGTGTTTCCAAGGGCAGAGGTTGTTATGTTGTCTTCTATAAGGTGCCACATTTCCTTACTCCTTAAGAAATTCGCCATTGTCGTTGACTAAAAATCATAATGGCCATCAAACTTGGGAATGATTGGTTGAACAAAATTTTTCGATGACATATTGATCTTTTGGTTCTCATTCTCACCTACTTGCAAAGTGTTTCACTCCTCACTCTGTATTAGACCCCTCACGAGGCTGTGATACCAATTGTTAAATGTTATTGATATGATGAAGAGATAGTATTGGAGAGAAAACTTCACGTTTATTAAGATGAACGAGAGTGGCTTATATAAGCATTCATAAAATAACCAAATGTGTTGTTGTGGTTTAATAATCCCACGTAGTAAGGTAACTGACACCAAAATAAAGGACCCAACAAAGAAAAAAAACTAGTTCTAGAAACCAAGACTTTATTCAACTACTGAAATGAATAAATATCATGCAACAATTAGAAGATGAAATCACTTCTAACAATGATTTCCCTATGTTCATCACAATAGTAACACACAATCGTTTTCTCTTGGACTTTGCAAATTAATGGGGTAAGCTTACGAATTAGAGAGTTGGTGAGTATAGGCAACACCCCTTTGCATTTGTGGGTATGGGTAATAGTCCTATAATTCTTGACGTAGTAGAAGACTTGACTTTGAAGGGAGATGTGGTTATTGTAGTAACATAATTGAATTTATGTTTTGCAGCAAAAAATGCAACTTTGCAAGGTTGATGGCCTTAAAAAGTGAATTTGTTCAGAAAGGAATAACTTCATGTTGGATCTTTGGCTTGAGACCATATGAATATGATTGGTCATGTTCTTGAACTGAACTTTATATTCTGAAACTACATTTGTTTGGCTTAATTTGAAGAATGTGCCTTGAGGATCGTCAATTTGGACGGGTAAATTGTAATTCCATTGACTTGAGAAATGTATAACATAATATGAGTGGAGTATAATTGTGCATCCACCGGAGTTTTCTTTCCGCACCCCTAATTTTTCTTCCCGCACCTTTAACTTTTTCAAATTTCCCATATTAACATTACCTTTGACTGAAAGTTGACTAGGGTTAAAAGATAAAAAACCCTACATCTTTCTTACCTTCTTCCTTCTCCTCCTAGCAGCCGTCACACCCCTCTCTCATTTTCCTTTTTTTTTTACTTTTCGTTTCTTTGTTTTTGTTTCGCACCAGTCCTTTATTACTTCAGCCATTGGTAGTTCCATTTTAAATGGTAAGTTTTTTTAATGCTTTGTAGTATTATTATAAGTTTTGGATGTGTTGAGAAATGTTTAGAAATTGTTGCTGATGCATATTTTGTAATTTGAAATTGAAAATTGTTTTCACCGGCTTATAGGCAACGAAACCACCAATTTTTCGCAAATTTTTTTCCTCCCGGGTTTTATGAACCGGTGGTTCCGGGTTCTAGGAACCGATGGTGCCGACTTGTAGGAACCAGTTATTTTGGCTTTTAGGAACCACTTGTTATGGCTTTCGTAACCCGATGTGAATTTAGGGTGCATCATTACTGGCTTTCGTAAGTCGGTGTGATATTACAGTGCATCGTTACCGTCTTTCGTATGCCAGTACCTTGAATTCCGCTTTCTATAAGCCGGTTTTGTGCCAATGGGTTTTGAAATTGGTATGACCAGTTTCAAAACACGGTTTGGTTTTGGAAACTTCGAAAAAGATTTATTTATTTATTTTTATTTATCTTTTTTTGGTATATTTGAATTGATAATTTCTTTTAGATGGCAAAGACTCGTGGTGCTCACTTAGTTGGAGGAGAAAGCTCTCAACAAGGCTAGAGAATAAGACTTATTGCATGTTATGATAGTTGCAGGGTGTACTGAGACGAGTTGTAGCCATTTTACAGAGGATGGTTGATTGTAGGGAAGTTAGTGAGGGCACGATCGCGTGGAATAACACTCAAGAGGCCTTGCAAGTTACTCGTGAGGCATTTAAAGAACGTGTCGAGACGACCCGAGAAGACTGAAATGTTTGACATTGAAGTTTATTTTATTACACTATGTTATTTATGATATTATACTATGTTATTTGTGGACTTTATTTTATTAGACAATGTTATTCATGGTATTAGTCACAATGCAGGTTTACATAACAAATATAATATATCAGTCACAATGTAGGTCTACATAACTACAACTAACACCAATCAATTCCACGAATTTTTGCATCCTACTAACATAAAAGGATGACCATTCTCTAACCTCGGGATAACAATAATGAGACCAAATCATGTCTACCATTGGTATAGGACAACCATCTTGTAGTTTAACCTGAAAATTATTAAGTGTAATAAACATAACCATATGTTACTATTAGCTAGAGAAAATGTAATAAATATGAGGCGTAAACATGAAATTATCGACCATACCTACACAAAATGTGAACCATTAACATGTCCTATACTGATCATTTGATGTTGCCTTATATTAACGGGTGGTGTAGAATGTAGTGGAAGTATTGTCATATTTTGAACCAATGACAAACACACTAATATGACATTGTATTTATTAGCAATAACATATTCCATGTCAAGTATAGTCATCCATTTTTCCATGTTACCCTGAATGTAATAAGATGTCAATGTTATAAAAATTACTAATAAAAATAAGATGTTAATTTCAATTCAAAGTTAAGTAAAAGAAAATACCCCAAAAGTTGAATCTACTAGCAAAGACTTTCTTAGTTCTTCGACTCGATCATATCTACCTAAAAATTTCGCATAATCGTCACGGTACTGGCTCAATTCTTTAAATAAATCATGTCGGATAAGTGGCCAAGAGTCTTCACCCATACCCAATAAAGCAACAATGCATCTGTATCCACAATGCCCATCAACAATGACATCAACGACATCAAAAATATAAGGGTGACAAATGACATGAAATTGATCTATCATAAGTATTCATTTTTGTTGCATAGATTCATAAGTACCCTTTGCCCTTGCCTTTGCCTTAGATTGAGAATCTTTCTTTCCCAAATGACTGTCATGGAAGGCGTCCACGTGCTCAAAATACGAGGGGTCACGCTTAGTAGATCTTTCAAATCTATAAGCTCGAGTCTTTTGTGCACCCTTAGTTTTAACTTTATGCATCAGTGCAATCATTAATGTTTGTTCCGGACAAACAATTTCTCGCAACTTGTGCTTGATTGTGACTTTTCCTGTAATGTCAACTTCTTTGTATCGATTAATCAAGATATTAATTTTTTGTTGAATGCCCAACTATGGTATTGATTCATATGATAAAAGATCAGAGAAACTCAATCTACTCCACATAATGAGTAATTCACTTAGAGGTATCACACCAGGGTCATATCTAGCTAATACACATGCACAAGGTAAACCATATGTTTGCCTCAACACACAACCACAAAGTTCACTATCAAATCCAATGTTTTTAACCCGATCAACCTCATTAGCAATGAGTACCAGAGCAAATCTTGATACAACACCCACTAGTTTCTTGTACCTAATAATATTGAAATCATGAGTCTTGACATGTAGGCTTCTTTCAAATGACGCCCTGATTTCGTTATGTTGCAATATTATAACATTGTGTATTGCATCCCAACATAAACACAAGTCACCCATACTGTTTCCCAATCTTTAAACTCCAGTGGGCTGACTCAACCCTAAAATACATGAAATCAAGAAGAATAACATGTTAAACAAGAAAGTACAAAATAAAATTAAAATTTATTAATCATACCTATTTGTCATTGTTTGTCTCAAATGCATTACTTTGTCTGTCCATGCCTTCACAAATCTTTCTCTGTAAGGAATTATCCATGTGTCGTTAACATATTCAAAAAACAAAGGCCAAGCATTACAAACATAGTGAAATCGCACGACGTAATCCGCAAAAGTAGATATATCTCAACAATCCATCGCATTTTCCCATGCATCCAAGATAACGTCCCATGAGTCCATAAAATTAACTAACATTTTACACTTGGCTCTAACATTCTTCTGAATGTGGAAACGACAAAGAAGATGATAAGATTCAGGGAACACAATGCTTATGGAATTCATTAAAGCAAGGTCTCTATAAGTTACAACGACTTTAGGAAAACCATCACATGTGATAAACAACTCTTTTAGCCTTTGGAGACCCCAAATGAAGTTATTTTGTCGTTCACTTGATAAAAACACAAAGGCAGCAGAGAAAGCCAGGCCTGTCGATGTGACACCAACTATCTCAAGAAGAGGCAACCTATATCTGTTGGTTTTATAGGTGCTATCCATCAATAAAACAATATTAAATGCATTCAAAAATTTAATTGCATTAGGATGTGTCCAAAAAAGCTCATTGATCTCATCAGAATCCTCGACACATCTACTCCAATGAATGTATTTATCGTGTTTTAATAACATCATCAACTGCTGTAATTCAGTTTTGCACCCTCTTAAAGATCACTTATAAGTATATCTAGCATTATACAACTGTTTTATTGTTGTGACATTATCTTCATTATTTTCCTTAAGGGTAAGTAGAATGTTTGCAGGCTTAACTTGACTCTTAGTCATGCCGATAAACAATGATTGTTCATCTGGCTTTAATTTACCAGCATAGGGATGACCAACTAAAGTTTTAGAGAGATCATGATTATGACACCCAAATATCACTTTCAATACCCAACCATCTCCATTAGATATTGGTTTACCTCTCAATTTAAAAGGACACTCACATTTCCTTGTCCGGGTTATACTAGGTTGAAGGTCAGATTTATATTTTCTATACTTCCCACCTCTTTCACATCCTAGCAACACATATGTCTTTTTACCATGTTGATCATTAGCTGTATCAGATCTTATAATAACAATAACAAAACCAAGTTGAAAAGCAACACCTCGTACCCACTCAAGTAAATCATCACGTGTAGAAAATACTTCTTCAATAGTAAAATTTACAGTGTAATCACCATCTATCTCAGGAATAAAGATTGAAGAATCTTCCATATTTAAGCTATGGTTCACTCCTCGGAAGTTAGTCAATTCTTTAAAATAAACTCTTCCATCTCCAAATTAACCAATTATAACAGCCCAAGAAACACAATAACAAATAAGTTATGCAAAATACATATACAATTAATTAAAAATACAAACACCGAATTGCAGAAGCCGGTAACACCGATTTTCAGAAGCCGGTTCTTTCTCACCGCTTTCAAAAAGTTGCTTGTTATGTCTTTCACAAACTGGTTTTTACGGGTTTCATAAGCCAGTATATCCCAACGACTTTTACAATACGTAATTTTCAGCTTTCAAAAGCCGGTTTTCATTTAGTAAATTCTGGTCACCCTTATACTAGAGAAAGAAAAAGCGTGTTTTAATCAAATGAAAATGTTAACAAAACTTTTCGAATGGAATGAATCTTATCTGGATGAAGTTGAATAATGTGGAGGAAGAGCAAAACTAAAAGATGGCAAGATTCTTGACTGGAAGAACGAAAGAGAAGGAAAATACTTCAGAAACAACTCCAACATTAAAAAAGAGCAACCATTCGTCGAGTGGTGGTGCACTGAGAGTACGAGTGAGGGAAAAATTGTTTTAGGGGTGCATATTTAAAAAAGATGAAGTTATTGAAGAGTAAATAAAGTTGGTAAGCAGTAATTACCGCTTAACTATTCATATAATAATTTTTATTTATTTTTTCTAGGGACATTATGGTCTCTGCACATAAATTGGGGGTGCAGGAAGAAAAGTTGGGGTGTAGGAAGAAAACCCCGAGTTGAAATGGCTAAAACCCAAAACAAATTTACATCAGAGCCCAAGCCCATATTATCACTGTCGTCCTTGCAAACGTTCAAACTCTCTTGCTCTGTCTCTGCAACTGCAAGAGATGGAGATGGTGGAAGCTGAGACGATAGGTCTGTACGAGCTTGAATACTCAGACTTATGTGCGCCTTCAAATTCATCCACAGTGGATTCCATAATGGAAGCCCTAGGGCCTAGTGGGCCAGGCCTCCTCGCCATCACCGGCGTCCCCAACGCATCCAAACTCCGCTCACACCTTCTCCCCCTCGCTCGGACCCTCGCACTTCTTCCTCAAGACACCCGAAAACTCGTTCTCAAGGTAATTCTTCCTCTTGTCTACATTTGATTCTCACTGGAATGTTCTGATTTTGATTCATTCTTGCGCATAAACATCAACCTAGGGTTTAGGTTTAAAATCAATTCAGTTTTGTAGGGATGCTCATTGTGCTTGCATTGCGTGCTTTCTTCCTAGGAGCATAACTTAGGTGGTGACGTTCCTCTGAGAAATCCTGATAGGAGTGTGTCCTCCTTTGCCATGCAACTTAAGTATACCAAATCTCCACTTGTTGTAAAAACAGTTAGCGAGTGCCGTGGTAATGAATTCGAGAATCTTGGAAGTTGTTTCCAAGAGCTAGGGTTTTGCATGATGGAGCTTGGTCTTTGCCTTGCTCGAATATGTGACAAGGCTATTGGTGGCAATGATTTAGAGATGAGTTTGTTGGATTCATGTGGAGCTAAAGGTAGACTCATTCATTATCATTCACATCTAGATGCTCTTCTCCTTAAACAACATGAAAGGAGCAGAGCAACAAGCAAGAAACGTGCTGGTAATGTGAAACCATTGGAAGGGTCAGAGTTGAATTCAATTGCCTGTGATGTAAATCCAGGTGGAATTCATTCAAATTTGTGGCAGCAATGGCATTATGATTATGGTATATTCACTGTTCTAACGACTCCATTCTTTATTCTACCATCTTATTCAGAGGAAAGCAAAACGGAGAATCCATTTCCCTCATGTTGTTTTGATGAATGTCAATCGCCAACTGGGCATACATGCTTGCAGATATATGATCCTAATAGGAAAAGGGCCATCATGGTGAAGGCCCCTCCCGAAAGTTTTATCATTCAAGTTGGGGAAGCTGCTGATATAATCTCAAAGGGGAAGCTTCGTGCGACCCTGCACTCTGTTCATAGACCTTCCGAGTTTGAAAATTTGAGCAGAGAAACTTTTGTTGTATTTCTGCAGCCTGCTTGGACTAAAACATTCTCTATCTCGGATAGAGAATGTTTAGTGGAGCCACGGCAGTCTGAACAAGATAACGATAATTTAAGTCAAGAAATTAACAAAATAGTTCCCCCTCTTTCGTCACGGTTGAAGGAAGGGATGACTTTTGCAGAGTTCTCACGTGAAACAACCAAGCAGTATTATGGTGGTAGTGGTTTGCAATCAAATAATAGGTGACCAGACTCTGGTTAATCTTGTTTCAAATTATATCCCTGCGTCAAAGATTGAGATTGATATGCTAAACATCCACTGGTTATGTATTAAAGTACCTTCTCTTTAGAAAAATCATATATTTGCCAAAAGGATAGACTGTGTAGGACTACATTTCATTTGGTAGAAGGGTAATATGTTTGGGTAGCTGCTTAACAGTGAAGAACTGGCCTAGTAGTCTTGAGAAAATGTCTTTTTGTTTTTCATTTCTTATTTTTAATTTTATAAATTATAATTAGTTACTTCTATTTGTTTTATAAGATTTAAACAGGAAATGCTTTTACTGATTTCTAAACTGATATGCTAAAACTGAGAATAAAGCAGTGAAGATAGAAAAAATAAAGAGACTTAAAAGAAACAAATACTTCTGTACATTATTCTACCTTTTTGTCTATTTCTCTCCCCTTGTCCCTTTCATACTTAGATTATGTTGATTCAAGTGGTTACCTGCATGTGCCATGCTCAATTTTGTACCTAATCCTGGCTGGACTCAATATAGGAATTGTAAAAGAAAAAGAAAAGAAAACGGCCGAAAAAGATGACCTGATCATGCAACTGAAAGACTGCTTTATCTTGCAGCTGCTAGCCGATAAAGAATGGACATGCATTTAATAAGCCTTCACTCTTTCGGCCTTATCACATTATGTCAGGAAATATCTGCCAGGGAAGGTTCTCTTCTCCGTCTTTAGCTTTCATTTATTCAATAACTTTGGCTTAAACCAAAAACCTGCACACATTCACTAGATTAACGTTACACGCACATATAATGATGATATATGGATGTATAATTGGCCTGGAAACAGATGAGTATGTGGCTATTGTACACATCAAGAGGTCCTCTTGTAAAGAAAAGAAAAAAAAAAAAATCACACTTGTGATTTTCGTTTAAGACGAGGCGGAAAGAAAAAAAGAAAAGAAAAAGGGAGCCTATCTGTGCATCCGTTAGTACAACGAAGTAGCCACTTACGTAGGTCTTGCTTTTTCATTCGTAGTGGTGCTTAAGGGTACCCAAAGTTGACTTAAAAAAGCAAACGTGAATAGGAATAATTTTCTGAAAATAACCTGAAAACACATTTGAATGTAATTGGAATCAAGGGGGAACAATCGTGAATGAGAATTGGAGGCAAAAGGAACAATATTTCCAACTTTTGTCAGTTATGAAACAAAATTGCTACGAAACCAAAAAGCTAAGGCTGTTTCTCGGAGCCTTTTTCTTTTCTTCTTTGTTCAGAGAATTATGAGAGGGGGATTGAGATCGTGTTCATGCCCGTGTCCGAAAAGTAAAGAAAACAGCAGCTTATGAGTGATGACGTCTCTATGCACGCGCAATTTAACACAGGTCCTCTTCTAGAACACAGCTTTTGTGTCCAACTCAACGCTGCTAAAACTTGTTTGCACTTCTTGACCTGTCGGCCATGGACGTTACCAAATCCTACGACAGTAAGGAACAACATTATCCACTGTATATCCCCGACATTCCCCTCTCAAAATGGTCCTGTAATAAACATATCAGTTTAGCTAGTAAAGTGCATATTTGGTGCTTTAATACATAAACACGTATAATCTTATTTATACTTTTCGTACTAGAGTTGGAGATTTTTAATTTTGGGGGAACTGGATCTGGCTCCACTTATCTTCCCTATATTACTGAAATATAAAATTGATTTCACTGACCATATGAAATGTATGCATATCAATTCATGTGTACAGTACTGATTTGGGAATTCTCTTTGTTCTGGTCTTGCTAATAATTTTTTAATGCTGCAACAGTTCTTATTCTCTTAAGTGATACGATTTGTACGTAAACAAGATTACAAATTTAATTAATGCTATTAGCTTACCAGAACTTGCCCCTATTCGCGTTCTTTTTCTTTTTGTCTTGTTCATAATTAAGTTCCTTCTAGGCTCTAGCCCATTAGCCAATATTTTCATGTTTACTCTATCTATCCTTTGGGAAAAGGGATACATGCAGCATTCGACTGGATTCCTTGTCCTTAGTTTGTAATGATGTATTCATAATTTAATTTTATAAGCCTGGTCCACTACTATTGTCACGTGAATTGTTATACTTGAATCATGAATGATGGTGAACATTGTATGTAATTATTGCTTGGTAATGATAGGTGAATGAGTCACTAATTATAGCTCAACACTGGATGTTTAAAATTAAATGTTCTTCAATAGCTACTATTCGTGATATCAATTTAATAATGTTAGGATCTGCGAGAGGAGCTATAATGATCGTGTTTAAATGACAATTGTCACCCAATTCTCCCTACGCCATAGTCTCTGATATCGAACACAGAGCAGAAAACAGTACTTTATATTTCCAGTATGAATTTCACAGTAAACTACTTCACATGGTGTTTGACCAATCCTCACTGCCCTTAACCCAACTTTATCACCTGCATTGCCTCAGGACATTAGCATTTTCATCGTAAAATGTCTGAGTTGAGAAAATTTTTAATTTGAACTGAAGAAAAATAATGCTTAATTCTAAAATCAACGTTTTTTTGTCATTTTCTCTTCACGAAATAAACAAATATAGCTGATATTCTCTTCCACTTTGTTTCCTTGCAAAAAGAAGATAAATAAATAGAGATAGGGACACGAATTAGGAGGATAAAATGAGTCTATTTGCTACATGAAATAGAATGAAAAGAAATAGAAAAATAACAAGTCCTATCAGATTTATTTCTACTAAAAAATTACAAGAAATGAACAATACGTACTTTATGGGTTTTGTATGATTGCATAATTGTGTTATTAGATGACACTCATTTGCATCTTGTTTTTGTAGGATTAACTTACAATTGGTGCATCTCTTATTTTTATCTAATATTTAATGCTTCATAAAAACACATCTACTCATTCACCTTATTAATTAACTATTTATATGAGATTCCCTCATCTCTATTTCTTTTTATTTATCTTAAATTAAATACCCCTAAACTTATCCTATATCTTATTTATTTTATTCACATGTTTTCCCTCTTTATCTTTTCCACTTAATAGAAAGATGTTATTTTTTTCAATGTTAACAAACCATTAGAGCTATTGCAATAAAAAAAAAAATGCTCAAGTGGTTCGTAGAGGTAAAAACGAATTCTTCAATTTAAAATACCATTAGAGTGGGGTTGATTGAGAAACAATCGCATAAAAATGACTCTTGTACCAGGATGTGGACGGGTGAAATTATTTATTGTTGCTTTTAATATAAGGTGAATAGATGAATGTAGATACGTGAACCTCAACCAAACAGGGTACTGAAATAATATTACCTTTCTACCACAAAGTGTAAACATATACTTTTAAGTTCTTAAGCGATTTTACCATTAAAGCGTTACTGATTTTAAAATCTGCTGCGTATATTAAGCCCCACTGAAAATGACTTCAGCACAAAAAGAAAATGTACCATTGGACATGTTCTTACACACTCCTGCTTCTTCAAAGATTCCACTGTATATATAAATACCACCCCATAAGGAAACGAACCCACCTCTCTAAGCTTCAAACTTGTTAGACATGGAACCCAAGTTCACAGTGAATTGTGACCGAAACGAGTCGCTCAAAACCAGAACTGGTACTCATTTGCCAGAGAGCCCAAGAGTACCAATGGAGTTTCTGTCAAGATCATGGAGTGCCTCTGCTCTTGAGTTCTCCAAAGCCCTTGCACCACCACCACCACCTCCTTCTTATTACATACCTTCCAAGCCTCCCATTATACCCTCTTCTATCACCAACTCCATTTCCGAAGAAACTTCTTCTGCTAAGTCAGAGGAGTTCTCAGCCACCATGTGCGCCAACCAGTTCTCTTTTGCTTCCTCCGCCACTTCACAGCTCGTCCTTGACCGCATTATGTCACAGTCAACTAGAGAGGTGTTCCTTCACCATCTCACATTGTTTTTCTTTCATACAAAAGTTCTATAGTTTTGTTTTTTTCACCTCGTTTTGGTTTGGACATGACTGAATGTGTAATGTTTGAGACAGGAAGTGTCTCCATTAACGTCAGGGAGATTGTCCCACAGCAGTGAACCTTTGAACGGTGGTGCTTCTTTAACTGGAACGGACAGTCCACCAATCTCTCCTTCTGACGAGTTTGACGATGTTGTCAAGGTATCTCTCTGTTCCTTTCCTCTTTCTTTTCCACCTAGGTGGGACCCTCACAAGTACAATAATATTTTTGTAACTATTCTCTCACTTTTCTTCTTCTTTGTTCCTCTTCCCAATCTCACTTTTCAATGCTGCTGTATCTTTCTTGCTTCCTAAAACTATGCTAAGTGTGTAATAATAGTATATTTCAGCAGTTATTTTTGAAATGCTGGATGTGCTTTAAATTAGCCTTAAACATGTTTAACTGATTTCGATAATATCCATGTGGGGGCGTTGCTATTACTGTGTTGATTTATTATGGAAAAGATTGTTTGCTAGTGTCTGTACTTACAAAAAGCTTTGATTTTTTTCTTTTTTTATCTGTCTTTAGGTGTCAGATTACTGTTTTTTTAACTTTCTTTTTCTTGCTTATAAATAATTGTAGAAAAGACTTTCTTCATAAAACTTGAATTACATTAGGATTTTAGGAGGGTTACTATCATGTTCACCTGCACCCTAAAGAAAAAAACTGTAAAAATAATTTACTAAAGAAAGGAACTTGAGGGCCCCAACTGATTTTAGTTTCCATGGCTGCATGGAAGAAATATCTGTGTTCATGGCTATTCAACATTTTTCATGAGTTAGTAAAATCACCTCTACTTTATTTGACCCACTATCACACCTAAAGAAGGTGGTAGAGCCTAAAGTTGTGGAGGGGTTATGACTTTTCATTGAAAAGATGAAAATTTTGAAGTTTGAATGGGACCTGGTGAGTGTTGAACTGTTGAAGTGGGTAATGACGCACGCTGCTATTGTTACTGATACGGTTTCCAGTTAAGTTATCTTACCTGCCAGGTGATTGCCTCACAACAGGACAAAGGTTTTGACTGTTCAGTGTACCTTATCTTCGCATTCACGCAAACAAAACAATCTTCTTATTTTGGAAATTTTGCTAGCAGATACAAAAAGTTCAGTTTGTCCTTTTTACTAGAAAGGAACCGAAGCTAGAGTTGGCACAGGAAAAGACTAGTAGGATTTTCTCTGCAAGTCCAAAATCTGTTTAATGTTCTTACCCATATCACAGGAACTATTAAATGAAAGATTGGTCGAATTAGATTCTTCTAAATCATGCTGAAATAGCAATTATGTTTCTTTTTAATCTGAATTTAAACAATTTTAGATATTTTTACACTTAAAGGAAATTTTATGTTAAAGCTTTAAAAATCAGTTTAGCCAACAATGGAGAACAATTTGATAATGTTGTATGAATCTACTGCAGTTTTTTCGGGCAAACAACTCCATTCATCCCTTATTCAATGGTGGACGAGCCATGAGTGGTGGTACAGGGAATGCCACTCCTTGTTCCGGACCTAAAACAGTAGGAAGATGGTTGAAAGAAAGAAGAGAAAAGAAGAAAGAAGAAAACAGAAGCCATAATGCTCAACTTCATGCTGCAGTTTCTGTTGCCGCCGTAGCAGCTGCAGTTGCAGCTGTCACTGCCGCAACGGCAGCCACTTCTGCAGCTAGCAAGGATGAGAAGATGGCCATGTCCGTTGCTTCTGCGGCCACTTTAGTCGCTGCTCAGTGTGTAGAGGCTGCTGAAGCCATGGGAGCTGAGAGAGATCACCTTGCTTCTGTCGTTAGCTCTGCCGTCAATGTCCGTTCTCATGATGATATTTCAACACTTACAGCTGCAGCTGCCACAGGTAAACTTTACCACTCTTATCATTACGAGTTCAATGATCCTGAACTAACACCTTTCAGAAACTCTTCTTAAGTGACTTGAATAAAGGTTTTGTTAGATTGAATTAGACAAAGTTCACTTTTTAACATGGTATAAGAGTTATTTAAAGCTTATCCTAATTAAGTTGCATTAACGGTAAAGAACCAAGTAGGATCTGTAGTTTCATTGTTGATTGATCCCTTAAGAAGGAGGTGAATGTGATCCTTGAATGTGCAGCTCTACGTGGGGCAGCAACCTTGAAAGCAAGAGCATTGAAGGAGGTGTGGAATATTAACGCAGTGACTCCATTAGAGAAAGGAGCAGGTATTGGAAAATGTGGTAAAAGCAAAAACAGTAATTCTAGCACCAGTGACAGTGGGGAGATTATGAATGGTGAAAATTTGTTGGGTGCATGCAACCAAGAGTTCCTTGCTAGGGGCACTGCATTACTCAAACGGACACGCAAAGGTAATTTCAGTGACTGACAAACACAGCTATAGATCAGCAAAATGGAATTTTTCTCTTATTTACAGAATTATTCAACTCAATTTTGGTGATTGCTGTAGGTGATCTTCACTGGAAAATAGTTTCGGTTTATATACATCGAACAGGCCAGGTATTTTTATTCTTCAAATATTGATATCAGATGGAATTGAATATGTGTCCATTATTCATCACAATGCAAGCAACAATTTCAGGTAATGCTGAAAATGAAGAGCAGACACGTTGCAGGAACTATCACGAAAAAGAAAAAGAGTAATCAATCACCTAATACTAGCCCAACAGCATATCCTTGGAAGCCATAAAAGCAGTTGATCATAACTTTTGGTTTAAATTGTATTTGCAGATGTGGTGTTGGATGTGTGCACAAATTTAGCAGCATGGCCAGGACGGGACCTGGTTGATGAAGGTGAAGAAAGAAGGTACTTTGGATTGAAAACAGAAGCAAGGGGAGTTGTGGAGTTTGAATGCAGAAATCAAAGAGAATATGATATTTGGACTCAAGGGGTTTCTAGACTTCTTTCCATAGTTGCACGCAGACAAAACCTAACCTAACACTGTTTCTACTGCTTCATTGTTCAATCTATATGTATGTATTTTGCTGTATCTTACTTTCTTTAACACAAACTCATGGATTTTGTAACTAAACAATGAACAAATTGCTTATTTTCAGTGTTATGCATTCATGGATAGTGTTTCATTTTCTCTAAATTGTTGTCTTTTTGGAGAGGACCCTGTCATGTTAACTGATAAGGATTATAGACTCTGTTGTGTTAGTCTGAGTGAAGAGTGCACTAATTTTGCAGAACAATAGAGCGAGCAGCAAGAGTGTGAAACACAATTGTGAGGATGGAACGTGATAGCTTCGTTTAAATATATTTAATTGCTCTAAAATTAATTTTGCAGACTTTTTTTTTTCACTTTCACCCTTACAAAGTTTAAAATTGCCTTTTAGCTTTTATGAAATATTTAAATTTGGTTTTAGTATATGTAAAATATTTTCCTTTAATTTGTCTCTCTCTAAAATTTTAAATTTTAATATTCAATTTAAAATAAATCATTTATTGTACGAAACTTTGTTAATATATACACGTACGTATTCCTTGAACAAATCATTTGACATTAAAAGAATTAAATAATATCACATCATATCAAATTAAATGGTAAGACTAAATTTGGAATGAAATGAAAAAATTTTATATTGATTAAAATCAACACGCATTCACTCTTTAGAGAATTATTTTAGTCGTGAGGAATAAAGGATGGTCAAAAGAATAAATTTAAAATAGCTACAATGTGTAAAGTTCCAATAATTATAGTTATAAATTTGATAAAAACATACAACTATATATTATTTCTCAGTTACATATTTGATATATTTTGTATTACATTATATATATATATATATATATATATATATATATATATATAATATTGATAGACAATTTATAATCTCTAACATAGATCATATCTGTGAGAACCCATTTTCTTTTTCCTTATACTCTCTTCTCTCTGCTACCCACACCACAGAACAACACATTACCTCACCTTGTGTGAAAACCCACTATCCCTCCCCACTATACTCTCTCTCTCTTCTCTCTCTCCTACCCATATCACTGAACCACACTCCACCATCATTGTTTTTCCCTCCCACTGAATCAACTGCACTGCCTTCTTTCTAATAGAAGCTCAAAATTCCCCTTTCTAATCAATCCTCCCTTCTGTTACAGCAACTGGACCTGGAACCAGAAGAAGAATTCCTCCTCCAGCTGAGTCATCTTCTCCTCCAGTAAGTCAAATTCGGTTTCCTCAATTTTCTTCAATTTTGGAATTTCTGGAGTTCAATGCTTACCAAAACCGAATTAGGGTCGTGTACTCACTCTGAGTTTATGAATTTCAGCCCCTTAGGTTGTGGAATTGAGGTGCCCTCGTGGTTAGAGTTCTGCTTGTGGTGGTTTTAAAAAGGTAAGGGAAGCTAATTGTAATTTCTTCTTATTTAAACCCGTGAATCATGTTTGATGAGTTTGATTGAGGCTCTGAGTGCTAAATTGATGTTTGAAATTTATGTGTGGTTGCTTGATTGATTTCTGCCATGAATCCAGTGCTCTTGCATGTGGGAACAATGAGTAATATGGTATTTTAGCCTAGGTTGGTGTTCTCGCCCAAGCGAAAATACCAGAAAACCCATCCTTATTCCTGCGCGAAGTCTCGCCTAGGCGAGCTAAGGTCGCTTAAGTGAGAGACAATCTCGTCTAAGCGAACCAGTTTAGCCTGAGCGAGAGTTCGCCCAATTTTTAACTTTTGCCACTGTTAGAGCCTCACTCAGGTGAGACTGACTCGCCTAAGCGAGATGGCCTCTCGCCTGGGCTAGATTGTTTAGCTTGAGCGAGAGCCACTGCAGTGGGGTGCTTCAGTTTCTATTTTAAAGTGTGATATTATACGTTTTAAGGTAGTTTTGTGCAAATAGTATCTCATATGCTTGGAACGTCATTATTAATGTATTGTGTGATGAAATTGGATGAGTATGAATTATGAGGAGTTGTGACTGGAATAAAATTTTGAGGGAAATTCACGTGAACTTGTTAGTATGTGTAAGGACGTGTGGAATCCATATTGGTTGGTATCCTGAAACTCCAATAATCATTCACGCTCAAATAAAGCAGAATGGATTATGTCGTGAGGAGTAGCAGGAGGTCCTAGTCTTTGGACTTGATCAAGTCCTAGACGCGAAGGGGACTTACCCTGGGAACGTTAGGGTGATAACTCCTTGTGTCCAGACTTTGCAGAGTCTGGTAACAGTTACAGGTGCAAGCCACCAAGAGCTCCAATGTCGCTTACACAATCTGGATATCGTGTCTAGAATTATACAATTGAGCTGTGTGTTATGAATCATATTTATATTGTGAATTGTATCAATTTCTCTTATTTCAGTTAGCTTACCCTTTTGTTTTTGTTTGCCTGTCCTTGTGTGTTCTCCTTTGCAATGATCACCTATGGTTGGTGTGAGCAAAGCCGAATCCAGATGATGATACCTCTCTGCTGAGCAGGAGTTGATCCTTTGCTTGAGTGCTGTGTTAGTTTTTGCTTGGACCAGATTCTGCAAAGTCTTGAGACTTGTAGTTTAGGTCTTCTCCTACTATCTGCTATGTTTGATCATGATATAATGTTTTATTTGATAGCGTGAAAAACTATTAAATGAGATGTTACATTTTTTGTATCAGAGCAGTACTTCCTTTAGGGTTTGTAGGTGTGAGCTTGCCTAGTTTCTGTTGTGTGTTTCTCATAGTATTTTGGTGCGGTAATGGTAGTTGTTAGCTAGACTGATGATTCTCTTTGTGTGGTTAAAGCTATGGCACCTAGGCCCCCTCCTCCTCCTATTCCTAACCCGGATAGTTCTCACTTGGTGGGGACAATTGATGCGATGTTAGCAGCCATGCAACAGAATGCTAACATGGTGAATCAGCACAACCTAGCCTTGCAGCAGATGGAGTCTGTTAGGCTCGCAGCGGAGGCGACTCAGCAGAGGCATTTGGAAGCCCTGCATCAGTTAGGGGAGAATCGTTCTGCAGCTGGATCTTCCCAAGCTCCACCATCACGAGTACAAGAGTGGAGTTTGGAGGATTTTCTTCAACATCATCCATCCCGCTTCGATGGCAAGACCACCCTGGATGAGGCAGATCAGTGGATGAGGGATATGGAGTGGATTTATGATGCCAAGAGGTGCCCAGCAAAGAATAGGCTGGCATATTCTGAGTATCTGCTTGTCGGAGAGACTGTCCACTAGTGGTCTAGTATGAAGATGATGCTAGAAGACAGCAGGGAGCCTGTCACATGGGAGTTGTTCAAGAAGAAATTTTATGTTGAGTACTTCCCAGACAGTGTGAGGTACGCCAAAGAGGTGGAGTTCTTGCAACTGATGCAAGGAGAGATGTCAGTATCAGAGTATGCTGAAAATTTCAAGCACTTGGGTAGATTCCACACCTTGAGGATGGCTGAGGATTGGCAGTGTAGGAAGTTTGAGAATGGATTGAGAGGCGATCTCAAACTCATGGTGGCTCCGCTCTCTATCAAGGAATTCCCTGCTTTGGTGGAGAAAGCAAGGGTAATGGAGAAGCTAAAAGCTGAAGTTGAAGCTCAGCAGCGGCTTCAGCAGAAGGTGGGAGGACCATCTGGGTCCACGAGCCGATAGGATGATAGGAGGAAACCCTACTCTAGACCTCAGCCTTAGAGGTCCAGGAGATTCTCACCTCAGTCTCATCAGCATCAGTCTCAGCAACATCTGTCTCACAGGCTGCGGTGTTATCATTGTGGAGGGCCCCACATAAGGAGTGCTTGCCCTCAGCTTGGCGGCAAGCAAACATGTCACAAATGTGGCCGGGAAGGCCACTTCCTCAGAGATTGCCCCACTGGCAGGAGTGTAGTGCCGAGACCTCTGACGCAGTCTCAGCCACAGCAGACATGGGGGAGTGCTAGGCCCCAAGCAGCTGGTCGAGTGTATGCCGTGATGGGTCCAGAGGCAGACAGATCAGGTAACCTCATCATCGGATCTTGTGTGATTGTCGGTAGGAGCTAGCATGTGTTATACGATTCGGAAGCGACACACTCTTTTGTGTTGGAGTCTATAGTGGTAGAGTTAGGTCTTTCGGTGAGGGAACTCTAGTACGACCTGGTGGTGTCCACACCTGCTTCTAGGTTGGTCAGAACCTCGACTTTGTGTGCTAGATGTTTGATCGAGGTTGAGGGACGCAAGTACAGGGTAATCCTTATCTGTTTACCTCTAGAAGAACTGGATGTGATCTTGGGAATGGGTTGGCTATCTGCTAATCACATTCTCATTGATTGTAATGAGAAGAAGGTGTTGTTTCCCAGCTCGGAGGATGAAAATATGTTGTTGTCCTCACAACAGGTGGATCAAGCCATCAAGGAGGGATCCCGGTGTTTTTTAATTCTAACTCAATTGTCTGTTGAGAATGGGGATGGCAGCTCTAGGCTTTGTGTGGACTATAGGCAACTCAACAAGCTAACCATCAAGAACAAATATCCTCTACCAAGGATAGATGACTTGATGGATAAGTTGCACGGCGCTGCGGTGTTTTCAAAAATTGACATGAGATCGGGATACCATCAGATTAGAATTAAGTCTGATGATGTGCAGAAGACCAATTTCAGATCCAGATATGGACACTACGAGTACGTAGTGATGCCTTTCGGTGTGACTAACGCCCCTGCCTTGTTCATGGACTATATGAAAAAAATCTTCAGGCCGTTTTTATACAAGTTCGTGGTGGTTTTCATCAACGACATTCTGATATATTCCCGAACTCGTGAAGAACATGCGGAGCATCTGAGGACAGTTTTGAGCATCTTGAGAGAGAAGCAGTTGTATGCAAAACTGTCAAAGTGCGAGTTCTGGATGACCACGGTCCAATTCTTGGGGCATATGATCTCAGCTAATGGCATATCCGTGGACCCATCCAAAGTGGAGGTTGTGTTAAAGTGGGAGCGTCCTAAATCAGTGACTGAGATTAAGAGCTTTGTGGGACTGGCAATCTACTACAGGAGGTTCATCGAGGGGTTCTCTAAGATCGTGACACCCTTGACACAGCTGACTCGTAAGGATCAGCCTTTTGCTTGGACCGACCAGTGTAAAAACAGTTTCCAAGGGTTGAAACAGAAGCTGACTAGTGCTCCTGTGTTGGTGATTCCTGATACCAGTAGACCCTTTGAGGTTTACTGTGATGCCTCCCATCAGGGGTTAGGGTGTGTTCTGATGCAAGAACGAAGAGTGGTTGCCTACGCCTCAAGGCAGCTTAAAAGTCATGAGAAGAACTACCCCACACACGATCTTGAGTTAGCAGCTGTAGTGTTTGCACTGAAAATTTGGAGACATTATCTATATGATGCTCAGTTCCAACTTTTCAGTGACCACAAGAGCCTGAAGTACATGTTCGACCAGAAAAAGTTGAACATGAGGCAAAGGTGATGGATGGAGTTTTTAAAAGACTTTGACTTCGAGTTATTGTACCACCCGAGGAAAACGAATGTGGTGGCGGATGCCCTAAGCTGAAAAACAGTTCATGCATCTTATATGATGGCTAGGGAATTGGATCTGGTGGAGCAGTTCAGAGACATGCAGTTGTAGGTGACCTTAGGAGAGGACGTCATTAGATGCAACCATCTAACCGTGTCTAGTGATTTTCTCGTCCTAATAAAGGAGAGGCAATTATCGGACCCCAAGTTGCAGAGAACAGTGGAGTTGCTTGGCACTGAGAAAGCCAAGGACTTTGTGATAGGAAGTGATGGGGTGTTAAGGTTCAGAGGCAGGGTCTGCATACCTGAAGATTTGGAGGCGAAAGGCAAGATTCTTGAAGAGGGGCACAAGAGTCGTTTTAGCATGCACCCAAGCATGACTAAAATGTACCATGATCTGAAATACTCATTTTGGTGGTCAGGAATGAAGTCAGATGTGGCTCGGTATGTGTCATCCTGCTTGACCTGTCAGAAGGCTAAAGCAGAACATCAGAGACCTGAAGGGATGCTGCAACAGTTAGAGATCCCGGAGTGGAAATGGGATAGCATTGTTATGGATTTTGTTACCCATTTACCACAGACGATGAGGAGCCATGATGTTATAGTAAACCGTCTGACCAAGAGCGCCCACTTCCTAGTCGTTAATCTGAGGATGTCCTTGACGAAGCTGGCACAGTTGTATATCAGTGAGATTGTGAGATTGAATGGAGTGCCGTCGAGCATAGTCTCTGATAGGGATCCACGATTCACATCTCGATTCTGGAAAACGTTGTAGAGTGCCTTAAGCAGCAGGCTGACTATGAGCTCAGCTTATCACCCCCAAATGGATGGCCAGTCCGAGAGGACAATTCAGTCTCTTGAGGATCTCTTGCGGGCGTGCATGCTTGATCATCTTGGTGCTTGGGACGAGGTCCTGCCTTTGGTGGAGTTTACCTATAATAACAGTTTCCACGCAAGCATTGGCATGACGCCATATGAAGCTCTCTATGGCAGGAGGTGCAGGACTCCTTTGTGCTGGTACCAAGATGGAGAATCAGTGGTAGTGGGACCAGAGTTACTAAGACAGACCACTGAGAATGTCAAGTTAGCACAAGAGAGGATGAAGGCGTCTCAGAGCAGACAAAAATCCTATGCGGATCAGAGGAGAAGACCTTTGGAGTTTGCAATTGGAGACCATGTTTTCTTGAGGATTACCCCAACCACTGGTGTTGGGAGGGCTATTCGCTCAAGGAAGCTATCTCCTAAGTTCATCGGTCCATATTAGATCCTGAGGAGGATTGGACCAGTGGCCTATGAGATTGCCCTACCTCCTCAGTTGTCCAACCTTCACTCAGTATTCCATGTCTCCTAGCTCAGAAAGTTTGTGTCTGATCCCTCTCATGTACTAGAGGCAGAAGATATGCAGATTAGAGGAGATCATTCAGTGGAGGTTCAACCGGTTGGTCTTGGTGATAGCCAGACAAGGCAGCATAGGGGGAAGTCCATCAGTCTAGTCCATGTCATCTGGGATAAGAGAACGAGGGATTCCACGTGGGAACTTGAAAAGGAAGTGAAGAAATCGTATCCACATCTGTTCTCTAGTGAGTCTTAATTTTCAGGTCAAAAATTTTTGTTATTGGGGAGATTGTGAGAACCCATTTTCTCTTCCCTTATACTCTCTTCTTTCTGCTACCCACACCACAGAACAACACATTACCTCACCTTGCACCTTTCTCCCTCTCTACTCTCCTTTGCCTTCTCTCTACCAGAAGATATTCTAAATTTTACAATCCAAAAATTTGAATCGTTCTCTCTATTGCAGAATTCAAACCTGAGGCTAGTTCAGGACCTCTCCCCTCAGCTACAATTCTTTTTCCTCCATGTAAGTTAATTCCAGCCTTCTCATCTCTCTTTAATTCTAATTTTTGAACTCCATTCTTGTTGAGCCAATTTGGGAACCATTCTCACTTTATGAACCTGCATTCCAGCTCAATAGGTTGTGCATTTGAAGTACTCTTGGTTGGAAGGGTTCTAGCTAGTTAGCAATCTCTAGAGGTGAGGGAAGCTATCTGTAATTCTTCTCATTTAAACCGTGAATCATGTTGATTGAAGCTCTGTATGCTGAATTGATGTTTGAAATGCATGTGTGGTTGTTTGATTGTTGTTGGCCATGGATTCAGTGCTCCTGCATGTAGGAACAGTGGAGTAACCTGGTATTTTCGCCTAGGCGGGTGGTTCTCGCCCAAGCGAAAACACCAGAAAACCCATTCTTGTTCCTGCGTGAAGTCTCGCCTAGGCGAGCTGGAGTCGCTTGAGCGAGAGATACTCTTCGTCTAAGCGAACCAGCTTAGCCTGAGCGAGAGTTCGCCCGGTTTTTAATTTTTGCCACTGTTAGAGCCTCGTTCAGGCGAAACTGACTCGCCTAAGCGAGATGGCCTTTCGCCTGGGCTAGAATGTCTAGCTTGAGCGAGAGCCACTGCAGTGGGATACTTCAGCTCTATTTTAAAGAGTGAGATTACATGTTCTAAATTGGTTTTGTGCAATTAGTCTCTTATATGCTTGGATTGTCTTTATCAATGTATTGCGTGATGATATTGAATGAATATGAATTATGAGGAGTTGTGGTTGGAATAGAATTTCAAGGGAAATTCAAGTGAACTTGTTAGTGTGTGTAAGGACGTGTGGAATCCATATTGGTTGGCATCCTAAAACTCCAATAATCATTCACGCTCAGATAGAGCAGAATGGATTATGTCGTGAGGAGTAGCAGGAGGTCCTAGTCTTTGGACTTGATCAAGTCCTAGGCGCGAAGGGGACTTACCCTGGGAACGGTCGGGTGATAACTCCTTGTGTCCAGACTCTGTAGTCTGGGAACCGTTACAGGTGCAAGCCACCAAGAGCTCCAATGTCGCTTACACAATCCGGATATCGAGTCTAGAATTATATAAGTGAGCTATGTGTTATGAATGATATTTGTATTGTAAATTGTATCATTTTCTCTTATTTCAGTTAGCTTACCATTTTGTTTATGTTTGCTTGTCCTTGTGTGTTCTCCTTTGCAATGATCACCTATGGTTGGTGTGAGCAGAGCTGAATCCAGATGATGATACCCCTCTGTTGAACAGGAGTTGAGCCCTTGCTTGAGTGTTGTGTTAGTTTTTGGACCAGATTCTGCAAAGTCTTGAGACTTGTAGTTTAGATCTTCTCCTTAAATTTCTACACTTGTCAGGAGGATTTTGTATGGTGATTTTGGATAACTGTACTAGCTATATATACTTATGACTGTTATCCCTACTATCTGTTATGTTTGTTCATGATATAATGTTTTATTTGATAGTGTAAAAAACTATTAAGTGGGATGTTAAAATATTCAACAAAATTCTTGTGATAATTTCTTACCCATCTTATGGATAACTCTTTATCCTGCATTTAACATTACATTTTGTATATTTTAATCATTGATACATTTGTCTATGTAACTCAAAGTATTAGTAGATTCTCTAATATTATCAAATCTCCTAACTTACCACTTATATCATACATCATCAGGAAAATATTTCCTTTTACTACTTACATAACACTTAATATCAATCTAGCAATACCATTATGATTATTAGTAAATAAAAACATCACATCATGTTCCATTGTCATATATTATTCATCATTCAATACATATTCAATTTCATGAATAATATTTTAATCACACTTTATGATTCCAAATCAATAAACTCTAACCGACTTGCATCAAATACAGGAAAATGGAACAATAAGTAAGCAAATTACTTCAACCAACCATGGATAAATTAGTTTTAAGTGATAAGTTTTTAAGAAAAACATAGTAATAATACTTTAAGTTATGAATATGTCTCTTGTTTGAATGGTACAATATATTCTTAATTGTTTTGTTATTAGTATAAAGAATTAATTTGTTTCGAGTTAAGATAATGATGATTGAGCATCAATATAGTCCCCTTAAGTGACAAGACTATTATTTAAGTGATATGCTCTAATGAATATAAAATCATTAATTGCAAACCACAAAATTTCAAAACTTTTCAAATCACTAGTTTATCCTCACTTGGTGACTTGATGCTTGAACAATGAAAATTTAAGCACAATAATTGGGAATGACAACTATTATTGGTATGATCTTGAAGAGTATGTTGAGTTTCCTTTTATAATTTTTATCTTTTAATTAAATATAGGAAGTAGTGATTCATATAATGGGAATGAAGTACAATATTAATGAGTATTAAATATTAGTTATTGAGAATTAATTTGGAATGTTGATGGTATTGTCTAATTTATCTTATAAAAGAATACACTTGTAATACAATTGATATATATATATATATATATATATATATATATATATATATATTGTAATAAAATATATATATATATATATATATATATATATTGTAATAAAATTGATATATATATATATATATAAATTCTATCAAAAAATTGAGTTTTTTCTTTATGAGTGTTTGTGGAGTTCTAAGTTATAGGAATCTCAATTTTGATATTATCATGATAAACCTGTGGCGATCATCCCTAGACTTATTACTCACCTTTTCATCTTTTTTGAGTGTGATGTTAATATCCTTCTCCAAATTGAATGTTCCCCTTAGATTCTCATCAAGTATGCAGGATGGAAAGAATGGTATGGGAAACAACAAAAAGAACAAAAACTAATGCATACAATAACATGTAAATAATTCAAAACACGACATATAGGTATGGAAAAGTGGCAGGGAAGGTAATTTTTCTGTCAGATCAACATATTTCACACTACAATGCAATCTTAGTGGGAAAAATAATACTATGTTTAATGTTTATTGGAGTGTGAAAGCTCTCACAAATGCAAAACACTTTAGTTAGAGAGTATTGTTGGACAATATCCCAACAAAAGAAAACTTGTCAAAAACGGGGTAGAAGGTTATAAATTGTGTGCATTCTGTAGAGAAAAAGAGGAGAAAGCATCACACTTGTTCTTTTGTTGGAAATTTTCAAAATTGTATGGGAGATGTGTGACTAGTGGGTGGGAAATAGGGTCATATTTATGCATGGATTTATAGATGCAGAACAATTTTTTTTGTACGACACAAGTGAATGCATGGTTATGGATGAAATATAAATTAATAAATGTAATAATGTCATACTCAGAGTAGTATTTTTACCCAATTCAAAGCTTAAAAATATTGTGACGTGTATAACATAAAACAGGTGAAGCAAAATGAATACCTGCAAAATGAGATAATTAGGTACATTTGAGCTATTGAAAGTAGGGACCTACTCTAATAATATATAAATCCTTCTTAAATATGTGTTATTTTAAAAAGAATGTAGGGATACACATGGATAAAGTGATCAGGGCAAGAATAAAAGAGTGGAGAACAATCAAGGAACAACAACCAAAGAATATAAAGGCAAACTCTGTTCGAGGTCTTCCAGAAATTAATGTTTGCACCTAATGAGGCAACTATTACTTATGGTGCACCTATAACAACTTAGTCATTGTAGTGTGTTAAGGAGCCACATGGTAATATCTAAAATATGAACAAGGTGCAGAAAATTGATTATTGCATGACAATATTTAACACACTATGGATACTTATTTGTGGTGCACACAAATTATACATAAGGGTATTAGATATTTCAATTATATGTTGTAAGGTGAGATATGTAATGTGAGACTTTACCGTTAATAATTTTTCACATATTTAATGTATAAGGATTAGAACGCTCTAAGTGTTTCATTATAAATATATATATTTTTACAGATAAAAAATAAAAATTAAAAAAAAAAGAAAATTATTTTAGTATACATTCATTTTGATTACATAATTACAATTTATTTAAAAGATTAAAGTTGCATGCCTCAAATATCTTATTTGCGCCTCAGAACAACAATCATATATACTAATTATATATACTAATTAAAACACATAGTTACAAAACCTCAAACAAGTCAAAACAATGCAGTATGTTGCTTTGATTTCACATCCAAACTTCTAATTTAGTCATTCAATATTAACATTCAATTTCTAAATCACAAAAAACAATTTAAAATAATTTTAAAATATTAATCCAGTATTTCTTATTGTAACGTCTCATTCAAATAATAACATAATTAAATGAAACATCACACAAGGTAAAAATAAAGAGTAATGACGGGGAGTATAAATATTACTCCTTACAACAAAGTCCCAGATACTTAGAGAGAAGTCTAATGCACACCACGATGTCATAGCCTAAACAAGTTAAAAGTCGAACAATACATAAAATGAATTCTCAAGGAGCGAAGTAAAACATGGGCTACGGCCCTAATAGAGAACTCGAAGAAGCGAGATCCGACCCAAGACGAGTTAAGCAGCGGAATCTCCATTACCCTGCTGACCACGAGGAGTTCTCGCATTTGCTCACATCAATAAATTGATAATCATCGCAAAAAGAGAAAACCACACACAGAACATACAAACAAGCAGAAAGGGTAAGCTACAATAGAAAAACATTTTTATCATACAATCGCATACACTTTCATAGCCCAAGGTACATATATCAACAAATCATGTTATGACTCGCAAATAAGCCTCTATGACTTAAGACACAACTTATCCGGATACATATAATTAGTCGAATTCACCGTATGCTTGCACTTGTGGCGACCTCTATTGCTCTACCGAGCTAATTGTCAAAGGGTCTCATGCTACCACTTACAAGGTTAGCCTTAAAGTGTCCCAGGCCTCCTGCTACTCTCACCATTTGAGTCAGTATGCTCTACGTGAGACTAACTGACTCTTTAGAGTGTCAGGATGCAATCCTTATCTTGAATCCTTACTAAATTATATAATGAGGCACCACCACGAAACTCCCACGCAGGTCATGAAATTACGTCTTGACCATGAGGCACCACCACGCAACCAACATGGAATTATGCTGTGACTAATGAGGCACCACCATGAAATCTCACCTAGAGATTCATGGAATTGCGCCCTGACCAATGAGGCACTACCACGAAACTATCATGGAATTACATCCTGACCAATGAGGCACCACCATAAGATCTCACCTAGAGATTCATGAAATTACATCCTGACCAATGAGGCACCACCATAAGATCTCACCTAGAGATTCATGGAATTACGTCCTCATCAATGAAGACACTACCAATTAAATCAAATAGGATCTCCCCCATGGAATTCCTATATTCTCACACAAGCATTTGAAGACACATATTAAAATCATACAACATATTTCTCTCTTGAAAAATAACTAATTCTTATAATTTTTATCCAATCCAACTTAACAATACATTATGCAAACGATGTGAAATTTTAGAAATAAAATTGCAGCTTGTGTAAACTCCAAAATTTTTGTATTTATATTCAAATTAAACATTATTGAATCAAGAACCAACTTAATTGGATAACTATAAAGAAAGTTATGCACCAAACAAGTAACAAAGGTCAATGCTATCAACAACCAAACTATAGTTATCTTGCGATAAAAACTTCTCTCACTACATAGCTCCGATACATAGTTTTGATTCAAGATCTGACCGCTCAAAGTTAAGAATTATGTGTTAAGAATCAGTTGTTACGATATTATCTCGATCCAACGGTTAACAAAGTAGGAACCTTCATTTTACGAAAAGTGTGCATTGTTGTCAACAACCAAACTACAGTGACCTTGCGATAAAAATTGCTTTCACTACAGAGCTCTGATTCAAGATCCGACTGGTCAAAGTCAAGAATTATGTGTTAAGGATCCGCTGTTAAAATTTCAGCTCAATCCAACGGTTAACGAAGTAGGAACCTTCATTTTACAAAAAGTGTACAATGTAGAAAAAAGAAGTAACGCCACATCAATCAAGCACACTCATTCCAAAACGAAAATAAGTACACTATATTTCAAAGAAAATGAGTTCTAGCTTACCTGGAGTGAGCTAACAAAAGACTTCGACACCAAACAATAGAGTACAACAACTCTAGGGGCAGATTCAAGAGGTGGACAGGAAAATGGGTGAACTAACGTGAAGAGAGCTAAAGTCCAAACCCAAACAAAAGGTGGTTGCAGCTCTAAAAGAGGGAGAAAAAGTTGTTTTTCTAAAAAATGAGTGGAATGAGATGGTTATGACAGTTTAGAATTTTGGACACCCTATGGACCAATTCTTTGACTCAACAGATAGGAATAGACCCTAAAATATTAGGATTGAAAAATAAGTGAACCTTACATAGTTGCTTATTCACCGAATAATGTCAACTCTTAAAATGAAAGAAAAGAAGTTAAATTATACAAAACATTTAGAACATTCAAAAACTTAACATTTAACCAACCAAAACACTAATACAAAGTTAAACCAATTTAAATGACAACTTTCTCTCATAATTAAAATAGTAAAACTCTAAGACACTCACATGTATAACTGATAAGAAAAAAATATAAAAAAAAAATCAAAATTAAAGATAACTTTTACTTAATCAAATTTTAATTAATTACAAGTAGAAATAGCTAAGATGTAGTAACTAGATAAAGTGTGTGAAAAGTTTAGAAAAAAAAAACTTAAAGAATATTTAAAAATAAACAATAGAATAATTGAAGTTTTAATTTATTCATAAAATATAAATTGAAATTTTAGCATTGATAATGATAAATTAATGATCTAAAGGAAAATTATAGTTATTTGAAAGAAAAGGTAAATTAAATAAATAAATATATATATATATATATATATATATATATATATATATATATATATATATATATATATATATATATATCACGTTTCTTTAACTGCCCTGCCCATACGTCATCTTACTCATATCATAAAATATTATCTTAAATGAATTATATCAAATTTAACGGTATCAATTCTTAATTACCATAATTAATAAAAGGTATTTTATAGCTTGAACACAAGTATTAATATACTGATTATATAACTAATGTAAAAATTGGATTGAGCTTAACTTCGGGTTTTTACCATATACAACAGTAATTACAAAAATATATAATTAACTTATTGATGTCCTTTTGTGAATTACTCTTATATACCTACTTGTTGAATAAAAAATATCTTATGCTTACTGAACGAGTATAGATACGAGGCAAGTGTGGGTAGATGATATTTATTGAACTTAAATAAAATGGGTACGAGGTTGTGTGAGGTTGTGTGCACATTTATTGCCATAAATTCGTGTATGATGGGTGCAGTCGGTTGACAACTATTAACAGGAAGAAAAGTAGCACATGTAACAAAAAGGAACAGTTACAAAATGCAAAAAATTTCATTGAAACTATTTATGAACAACTTTGACATTGACAATAATCCATTGTACACACTATGCCCTTGTAAAAGAGTGAGCCCCAAAGATTTATTACTCATATGAATTTGTTTTCTCAGAACCCACCCTCATCCCGCAGAGAGAACAAATAATAAGCAGCATATGATACAATAATCTAATTATCAGCGGCTCTAAAAATAGTGAGCAGAGAGAGGAAGAGATTGATGATGTCCAGATACAAGGAGACCGAAGCCCAAATGAATTCATCATACGAATATCTCTTAATCAGGTTGTCTGTATCATATACGATGTACCCACAAAATATAAGGGCCGCCAAGCACCCATAGATCATCACAGACAACTTACCCAATGGGAACAGAACCTGAAATGCAAGGAAAACAAGGTGTTATGCATTGATTAAGCCAAAACGATTCCAATCAACTATGTTCGAAGATTAAAATACCTGAATCAGAGCGAAGACCGTAAGAACTAGCACAGCACCAAACAAGAAGGGGCCAAGAAAGTTGAAATCTTGGCCTCTCCTTGCAGCCCAAAATGTGTAGAGAGTCAGAGCAATAACCACCACGGCGGTCAGTATTACAGCTTCCAGAATAACTTTCTCTGTATCAAAAATCCAGTGTCATTGGGGGAAAAAAATCCGGACTACAACACACAAATAGGCAATTTTCACTGAGAATGCAACTTAAGCAAAAACCAGAAATAGAAGGGAGAAAGTTCTAATGCGAGACAACCAAGATCCCAAATAGGGTCTCAAGAGCTGCTGTATTTCATATTGCAGAGATACTAGTACATCAGTAGTTTCTGTACAAGTGAATTATCCGTTCTTGTGACTCCATGTCTTTCTCGGTTAGAAGGAAAGAAAAGAGAAGGCCTTAAACTTAAGAGATTAGAACTCAAAATCCTAATGAGACCACGAAAATAAGGTTTTACAAGGGCTTAATATGTTTGATTGTACACACGCAATGGTATTGAGTCACACAACCCACGATGATGGACTTGTACCAAAAACACTCCAATTTATATAAGCAATTCACTTTTGTACATTGTACCAAATTAGAGTCCCGCACATCAAATATTAACCAAGCAGACCAAACTCAAATGTGTTTGATTCAAAGGAGATACGGAGAAAATGCAAAAATTAACCGAAGTTAGGTGGGAATTCTGAACTATTATATCTTATTTACCAATTTTTATAACTTCGAAGTATTCCCCGTTGTTGCTCACTAATCTCTACTAGAAAATCAGCTGGCTAACTTCAATAAAAAAATTTATTTTAGTCGCATGTTTTCCATCCACAAGGCTATATATAACTTCAGACCTGGCGTAAAGGCATTTTGTTATCACTTCCAAAAATAAGCACATTGTCAAATAAATCCCAAATTTAAACCACCCGCACTACGGAAACGCAAGTATTATCTAGATAAAAAACAACGAAAATAATATTAAAATTAAAAAAAAACAAAAAAAAAAAAAAATTAAATAAAAAAAAAACAAACAAAAAAAAATAAAAATTAAAAAAAAAAAAAAGGAGAGACGAGACTATGAATCGTACCGCTAGTAAAGGCGCAACTCAATCCAACGACAAAGGAAAGAGATATAGTGAAAACCCCTAGGAGTAGGTAGTTGACGGGATGCTTCTGGTAATAGTAGTAAAGTGGACACAACGCTGCAATTGCAAGCAAAAACAACACAACAAAGGCGTGAGAGAGAAATCAGAGGAAAAGCAAGAGGGGAATTGAAAGCAATTAGGTCAGGAGACGCACTGATGAAGGGGACAAAGATGAGAACGATGTAAAGAGCCAATCCGGCGCCGGTGGTGGCGAAGAAGACGCCGATGGGGCGGACGCTGACGACGACGGCGCCGATGACGATGGTGACGAGCAACTGGATGGCGATGATGGAGTAGACTTTCCGGATGAAGGACCAGCGCAGTTCGGGGCTCTCCAGCATCATCGGATACAGAGGCCGCGCCCCGCTCTCCAAATCAGTTTTCCCGTATGGCTGGTTCCACATCTTCTTTCTTGTCGCGACTGAGAAACTCAGAGAAAATGTAGGGAAACGGAGAGAAAATTGCTTAGGGCTTTTTGGATCTTGCGTGCGTGGAATAAATTAGGATCAGAGTGGTAGTTCATTTTGCGGGAGTTATTAATAAATATAAACCACCGTGGTGCGCGTGCGTGAAAGAAAGTTCGTGAGACTTCGCTAATCTTGTTACCGAGAAAGTTAAACGCAGCCGTTGTGATACGCATAGGACACGTGGAATTTTCTTTACTTGACGCGTGTAGGACGTGAACGTTCCAGATTCATCAACGGTAATTGCACAGTCAGAGTAACCAAGTAATTTGACAGTGTTTAACGAAGAAGAATGTACGAATATTCTTTTCTCAATTTCCTCCTTTATTTTTGGTATGTCAATAGCTTAATAAAATAAAATTGGAACGATAACTTCAAAACAACGATGTCTTACTAATAAAAGAAGTTCGTGAATGTTCTTTTCTCGGTTTCTTCGTTTATTTATGGTCAGTCAATAACTTAATTAAATAAAATGAACATGACATGGGAATGAAAACTTCAAAACAATGATGTTGTACTTATAGAAGTTCTTTAGTATTGTGAGTTTTTTAATGATAAAACGGGATCGAAGAAGAAAAAAGAATTGTAAATTTCCTATGTTCAATTCTGACTAATAGAAAAACAAAGCTTATTTTTTGCGATATTTGTTTGAAGTTGAGTTTGATTATTGCAATTATGGAATTATGGAAGTTATCTATAGCAGAATAAGAGAGGATAATAAGAATTGAAAGTAATTAGGTGGTTACCAAACAAAACATTTGGTGCATGGTTTCACTTTGAAAATCCCATAATTAATTTCTAAAATCAATTCATACTAATTTGGTTTAAAAAAAACTTATAATCAAATAATTGATGACTTTGTTGTTACATCCTAATAAGATCGTATACATATCTAATAACTGGAAAAAATTTGATAGGACAAAAAGGTATTTTAATCTAATACTTAAAGTAATGAGAAATTTTGTTTTAGCACAGAACACATTGACAGCTATATAGCAAGTTATTCTGTCAATCTGTCAACTTGTAACCGTTTTTCCACACAATTCTATAGCAACATTGTTTTGTTGATGGAGCTCAAACTTAATCCTAGTTTTCATCTTCATCAACCTTAGGATCTTTCTTCCTGCACCTCCAAAATTTCTTTTACATTTTGAACAAAATTTTAAAGTCAAGCACATCACACTTCCAAAATTATTTTTAGATGTCGACTTTCGGTGAAGAATACTTCCAAAAATCAAAAGATATAACTAGAAATCAACTTTCGAAATATATTACCAGAAGTCTACTTTCGAAAGTCAAAATATATAACTGGAAGTCGATTTTTGAAAGTCAAAATATATTACAGAAGTCGACTTCCGAAAGTCAAAATATATGATTTTTTTTCATTTATATTTTTTAATTTAAAGTTTTGTTTTTAAATTTTATTTTTTATTTTATTTTTTTAAATACATTATATAAAAAATTATATATACATATATATAATTTTTATTTTTTAAATATATATATATATATATATATATATATATATTAAAAATACTTAAGAAATAAATTAAATTAAAAATACTTAAGAAATAAATTAAATTAAAAATATTTAAACTTTATATTAAAACAAATATTAATTTTGTTTTAACTATTCTTTATTTAAAGTTTATGTTTTCTAAGTTTTAAATGTTTTTTAGTTTATTATTTTTTATTTTATTTATATTTTATGTTTTCATACTTCTTAATATAATATTTTCAAATAAATTAAATTAAAAACATTAACTTTTTAACAAAATACTTTAAAAAATTAAAAAAATGGAGAAATATATATATATATATATATATATATATATATTAAAAATTTATTTTATTTTTAAATTATGTTTTAAAAAAATAAAAAATAAAAAAATTAATATATTATCGAAGTCAACTTTCGAAAGTCAAAATATATTACCGAAAGTCGACTTCTGGAAGTCAAAATATATTACCGAAAGTCAACTTTCGAAAGTTAAAATATAATACCGAAAGTCGACTTTCGAAAATCAAAATATATTACCGGAAGTCGAAATATAATTTGAAAAGCACAAAAACAGGACAATTTTTATGGAAACATAGAAAGAAAATTGTGGAGGTACATAAGAAACTACCTTACCTTTTATAAATATGTAAAAATTGAATATGAATATAAACAAGTTACTTCGACCATGGAAACTCACACGGCCCAACACAATTATAACTATTAATTAAATTGGATCATTGAGTTAAATTAAACTTTTTAAACACCACTTATTTGATATGGATGAAATAACAAGTTCTTACATCTCAAATCCAATAAATTTAATTTAATTATAGAAAAACAAATTATCGAATCATTCTCCAAATACCTCTTTCCTGCATTTGGGGTCAAAATCCATATTAAACAAAAGGCAATTACATGGAAGAAGCATTTTAACCCTGATGAAACATGACAAAATAGCTTTGACCACTAGAGTATATGCCCTAGTCTTGCACACAAAAAATCTACAAGAACTACACGCAATAAAGAACAGTTTTTTTCAGCCAAAGCAATTAAACTGAAGGTCATATCAAGTTATAAATAATTTAGTCAATACTCTGTAAAGCAAAGCATAATACTTCCTCCACCCAATTGTAAAGAAAGGCAGAAAATTTTGGCAAATAGTTTGAGAAAACACAATAAAATTTGACAAATCATTCACTTCCACCAGCAGGACCCACAAGAACTCCTTGAGCAGACCCTTCCTTCCTACCAGATTCATCCTTCACCTCAGCATCAGCCTTCCTTATCCTGATTTTATATTTAGCCTCAAACTCAGTAATTTCCTTTCTCTTCTTTTCCAGTGCCTCATTAAGCCTTGCAACAACCTCTTCAAGACCGTCTTTATTTCGCTGCACGGCAGGCAAGACCTCTTTGATGGTTCTCTCCACAAGCACCCCTCCAATCATTCGGTAGCAACGTCTAGTTTGGTCAAGAGGCTGAATGGCATTGATGACTAATGTGTGCTCACTGACTTCCATCTCCAGTTCAGTTATTTTGGAGTAAATTTGGTTGAGCTCAGACCTCATAGAAGCATACATATTTGCAACTGCTTGTTCATTTATTGGTTCCTTGCCACCTTCAGCTTTGGCCATGATTCTACACTAATGAAAATCAACTGCTTTCGAGGTAAAGAAATAGAAGTGTAATTGGAATAAACACAAGTATACCAGCAAAATATTTGAAATGTTGTTAGCTTCATCTTTCTTTCAATTAAATACAATTCCTTTCTTTCAGTGCTATCCAATCTATAGAGATAATACACTAAGATGCAATAACATCATTCATAATTCAATAAAGCAGATCCAAAAGTGTTAAACATCACATTTTTTGCCTATACTTTATTGTAAAAATCCATATAGGATGAATCTCTCTTGTAAAAACGACATTGAATTTGTTTGTTTCTTTGTCACGATTTATGCACAACACACCGAGGTAACAATTTTGTGGTTCAGGGGTTCTCAGTTCCGCTCTCAGTTGATTGTCCTGGACAGCCTCTGAGATCTCTCTACTTTCCCATTTTCTTTCTCTTGTTCATTTCATAGATAGGGCAGTGAAAGTTAGAAACTAGTGGGTTAGGTCATGATGACACCCTAACCCCTACCAAGGATGGAGGAACATGCTTGGGGAAAATAAGCTTGTTTAGGAAGAAATTTTCTTCACCTTTCTTTTATTTGGTTTAGGTTTTCTTCTTCTTGTCTTGGAATAAATTATAGACTCATGCTCCTTTGTTTTTGTAGGATTGCTCTTGGACACCATTAGTTTGGTAAGGGGCACGCCTAGATGGATCAAGAAGGGCATTGAAGGTTGGCCCAACATGTGGGGGCTGCATTTGAAGAGGAGAGGAGTTTGGTTGAGCTTCTAGATAGCTTGGGCACTCTTGGAGAGCAAGGAAGAGAGCATGGGTTGCCCTAGTTTCTAGAACATAACAGTTTGTATTTGCTAAGAGGTCCCTACCCATGCCTATTTAAGGGAGCCTCTATGTAAAAGGTTAATTAATATTGAATTTGAGACACCTTAGTGTGCTTTTGTGAGCTTTGCTCTAGTGAGAGTGTTTACTCTTGGTCTTAGTGAATTTTTTAAACTTTTTTAGGAATTAGTTTTTGACTCAGTTTTTGGTTATCTTAGCCATTTAAAACTTGAATAGGTAGTTTCAATATGGTTTCTTTTAGTCTTTTAGTGCAGCATTTAGTTTTAGCTTACTTTTATCATAATTTTGTAGGTCTTAAGTAGTGAAATTTTGATTTTTTTTCTGTTATTTTCGAATTGTGACTTGGTTTTCATTTTCCTTTTATCATTCAAAAGTTGTCTAGATAGTTACTTTACAGTTCCAAATAGTAGTCCAGTACAGTTCTTAGTTTTAGCACTTTTAGCCCATCAGTTACTAGTTTTAGGTCTTAGGTAGTTATATTTTGAGTTTTAGGTAGATTTGGTAAGTTGAGTTGTTTCTTAGCTAGATTTTATCATTTTAAACTTGTTAGGACAGTTGCTTTACTTCCTTCTAGGACAGTTTAGTGCACTCTTGTGTAAATAGGTTAGTTACTGTTTTAGGTGTCTTATAGCATTTAGAATGTGTCTAGGTAGTTTTTATTAATTTTAGTTTATTTTTTACCTTCTTTATGTCATTTAGAATGTGTCTGGGTAGTTGTTTAGCATTTCCAAATACTAGTTTAGTTCAATTCTCAGATTTTGCAGTTTTAGCCTATTGTAGTCTAGTTTAGGTCTTAGATAGTCAAATTTTAAGTTTTATGCAGATTTTGGTGTTTGAGCTATTCCTTATCTTCTTTTTACCAATTAAAACGTGTCTAGATGTTTTCTTTAATTTTTCCTAGGTTGATTTAGTGCAGTTTTACATTTTTGACTAGTTTAGTAGGCTATCTCAGTTTTAGGAAGTGAATTTTTGAAGTCTTCTCATAACTTAAAGTTTTAGGTAGTTTTACATTTTCTGCTACATCTCTTGCAATTTCCGAAGTTCGTAATAGGAGGAACAGGGAAGATAGTTGCCTAAGGGTTACCAAGGACTTAAGAAGTACCAATGATTGCCTATAGTTTTCTTAATACATTCTAGTTATTGTTTTCTCTAATTAATGGAATGACAATATATATAGATTTAGATTGTAAAAGATAGTTTTAAAAACAGTAAAATGAGCTTCTATGTGTGGTAGTAGAAGGCCTAGACATTTACCAAGTTGACCAAGCAGATGCAGAATGCAAGTTTGTAGGAATGTGAGGCCTAGAACTGCTTCTAGCTGGTCTAAAAGGATTGTTGTTCTCTGATTGAGACTGGAAGCTGAAAAAAAAAATGATCAACAAGTTAAAACTTAATAAGTACCATGAACCAAATAATGTCATTATTTCTATTGTGAACCATTGTGTCGACAGACAAACTCACAGAAACTGTCAAATTATTTCATAAATAAGAAAGTTAGATGATTCAAGTTTCTCCTATAAACCAAAATCAACTCGTGCACTTCAATTTTTTGGAGTAGTTAGATATAGAAGTTCAGGGACAAAGTGTGTTTTAGCTTATGGAAAAAACTCAAATTATTTTACCTTCTTACTTTCTTCTTATAAGTACTAATGCAGTGACTGCAGTCATAATAATTAAAGTGTAATGAGTCACAACTCATGATCAAGCAATAACGGCTAGAATGTATTCATAACTGCATCATAATACCATTGATATTAAGCAAATATTGAATGGCAACAAGTTAGTGTATGTTTGGAATTCCGTTGAAGATGGTCAGTTTAATTGAATGCAATGAAAACGTAAAAGCAATAATGTTGTTTCTTCGAATGTAACGGCCGTTTTAGGCATTTTAACATTCAATGAATAAGATCGTAGTCTCGTACGCGATTTTGACTACCATGATTGAATCCATTGTTTCCCCTCAAAAGGGGCGTGAGAAATGTATTTTGGCCACCAATCAAGCAGAATACCAACGCTCAACAAAAATCAGAAAACGAAAACCAACACTCAGCAAAAAAAAAAAAGACTTACTGGAAGGGAAATTAGGAGGCAGAATCGGAAGTGGTTTTGTTCTATGAAGAATGTAATGTATTTGGCGAGGTCTCAATGGAGGAGAGCACAGAAGTGACAAGGTTTGGGGCGGGTGCGTAGAGGTTCGTGGCGAGGTTTGTAGAGGGGTGTGTTGAGGTTCGTGGGTGAGAAAAAGAAGTTTCGTGTACCATTCAATTTCGTGGAGAACTTTCAATTGACAGAGAGAAAAAGTTATTTTATCAAAAAGAAACTAGCCAACAAAAGAGTCTTCTCTATGAACGCTCTACCTTCTCCCACCACACAGCTTACACGTCGTACAGTAACACTAAAATGAAAACAAGGATGAAGAGGTTCAGTGGCTAACTCAAGCTATGGATGGAAGGAGGTGCACAACGAAAATATGAGTACAAAAGGGAAGGGACCTGGAGCAAACTATGGAGGTGCACAAAGTCACTAGCACCATGGCACACGACAAAGGAGACTACTGGGAGGGGCTGCAGCTGCGGCGCAGAGAAGATGAGATGTGAAATTAGGGTAAAGAGATTTTAGTATTTACCAAGGACAGAAAAGGTATTTCACATGAGGGTACATTGGGTATTTTGAAATGGGTAGGGAGGTGCAGGAGAAAACACTTTGGTGCAGGAAATAGGACCCAAAAAAAGTGACTAAAGTTACTACACCAAAAAAAAAAAAAAAACACTAGAAATTGTCATTCCATCCTAAAAATTAAAAAAAAAATGACTTTCAAAATGTTTATGAATCATATAATTCACAATTGATATGATAAATCACCTCTCCAATACATGATAAGATTCACTATTCAATTACCATGATTTTAACATTCAATGAAACATAAATATTCTTATACCAAACAAATGGGTTCAACTTTCAAGACTTTCTAACGTTTCATATCTCAAACGTGAATCCAAACACATCCTTAATGGTTCAAAATCCCTTAATGCAGATGGATCAATGAGGGTATTAAGAGGCCCCAAACATAAAAGAAATTCAACCAACAACAAAAACTCAAAGAAGTTGAAAACATTTTAGAATTTAGCTGAGAATCCAACCGATTTCTCATCAAAGGTAGAACCCTATAGTCTTAACTCACCATTCTCTTTGCCCCCTATATGAATCACTGGCTCCAATCCCAGAGCCAGAAAACAACCCTCCATTTTGTGTGTTCCCACCACCAGGCACTCCTCCATCCACCACCATGCCAATCCCCACAGGCTTTCAACCCACAACATCATCACCACCTGACTTTTATACTTGACCAGTTATCCCAACCCAAAACCCCCATTGAAACCCCTTTGTTAAACCTTTTTAGTCACCTTTAAGGTCAACAAAAATTCCAAGTTGTCCCCCTAAAGCATAATGTAGTTAGGGAAATGACTCGGGATCAATCCAAAGAGACAGTCGCTGTTATGTTTTAATTTTTAAATTATCCTTGCTAAAATGGAATGAAAATGCAAGGGGGGAAATTAAATGAAAAGTAAAATGACACTATCTATCAACTAGACTCAATGCACGGGATGCAAATGTAAAATGTTATAAATGATGCAGAATGGTTTATACAATATGAATCCAGATTTTCATGCAAGGGAATGAATCTAAAGAAGTCTAATTGGTAAAGAGAATATAAAGAATGCAAAACCCTAAATGGGTACTAACTATATGCATGAAATTGAAATTTAGAAGAATGCAGTGCAAGAATGCTTAAAACAGCGAACACAATGAAGATGCAGAACCAATGCAATGTACGAAATTAATCCAATTTATATTGCTAAAATGAGTTATGTTAGCTAAAATGCAGAAACTAGTGCAGAGGATTAAAATTCTATGTGCAGGCCTAAGCTAATAGCTTTAGCTCTGATGCAGAAAATATTCATATAAATGCCTAAACAAGTCTAAAATAATGAATATGAATGAACTATGATGCCCAGTTACAGAGAACAAATGCAGAAATTAAAATCATGTTTGAAACTCAATGCCGACAGTTTCAAAGCATATTTTCTGGTTCACTTGCAGACTATGGAATCTTAAGATGCTGATGCATATGCAATGGCTTAGGCAAATTTAAAATGCTCAATATGAATGGCAAATGCAAGGTGAACAAGTAAAAAAATGGTAGGAATGAAATTCAACTAGTTGAACCTATTATTAACAGCAAAAAAAAAAAAAAAAAAAAAAAAAAAAAAAAAAAGCCTATGACAGCATTGTGACTAAATGCAGTTTTTATGCAGATTTCAAAATGATATCAGAAACTACCAATGCAGACCTGAACAAATCTCAAACAACTATGATGCATGGTTAAAAACCTACTATGAACCTATTTAGACAGTTTCAAGATCAGTAATGTGGATGCAGATTTCAATGATTGAGCTATGATACACTCGTGTTATATGCAAAGCGAAATGAGTCTACTACTTCTAATCGATGCAACAGATGTAAAGACTGCATGAAATTCAAACTAAGCCAAGTTGAATCAGAAACTACAATTATGATTCTAACGCAAATGCAAGTGCAGCGTTACCTACTCTGTAAATGCAAGTTATGAGTGATATGTAAATTCAGCTCTTAAACAGATGATGATATCTAATTATGTGCATCATGAAATGAATCAAAGACAACTACCTAGACCAGAAAATGAACAGGAATTAATATCATCAAATTGGGTATCAAGACATACACAAAAACTAGAAATCAAAATAGATGCAAGAAGCCCTAATATCAATATTATCAAGGTTAACCCTACTACACGATTTAAACCACAAAAACAAGGCATCCTGTTCTGATTGTCTGACTCAAGAAGACCTCTTGGGAAATAAGAAAGAGAGAAGAATACAATACGACAGAGAGAGGGGAAGAAGAAGTGACGATACCCTATACTACACTACTCTACAAAGAAGAAACTACAGAATGAGGAAAGAAGATGTGTCGAAGAGAGTAGTCTCTTTATCTTTTCCACACAAAAAAACCTTTTTATTCAAACAGAGAACCCTACGAATCGAAGAAGAAAAACCCAAACCTAGGTCTTATCCACGCCTCAGCCTGAGCGACTTCGAGTGGCACTGAATTCGCTTAGCAGCAGCCTCGATTCGAACTCAGCTCCCCAGATTCAAACCCAGCACCTCTGATTCAACGTTAGGTCAGGCCCCTTCGTCCAGCCTTGTGTGCACTCGTCCTTTTGTTCAGCTAAGCGTTCTGGGCTCAAAAGCAAATGCGTCCCAAGCCTTTAGTCAGTCTTCTTGACTAGGGGTTGGTCTGCAAAATCAGAAAAAAATAGTAAGGGGTTAAAATCGAAAAATCTCATACATAAACCTATGTGAGCAAAACTAAACTTAATATATATTTCTATTTTGGTATAATTAGTGATTTAGTTCCTTCATTTTTTTTTTAATCTGTACAAGATACGTATCAAGTCGTAAGATTTTTTATTTTTTAAAATTTTTAAAATTTTTAAAATTTTTATTTTTTTTCTATAAATTTATAAACTGCCATGTGTCAGGTTACCCGTTTTGTCATATGACAGTTTCCAGGTCTTGTCACGTGACAATGGTAATAGTTGTTTTCAATTTAGTTCTTTATTTAAATTTTTGGTTCAATTTAGTACTCATATCTTTTACAACGATCCAATTTTATTCTCTCCAATTTGAGACCAAATTATTAAATAAGCTTAATTACAACTTATATATACATGTTTCAATCATTTCTTTTTTTACAATCACTCCACCTAAATACTAAAATTACTTTATTTTTTACATTTTTAACTTTGTAATTTTTTACACAGAAAATTGTTTGTTATTATGACCAATTCCTTATATTGTTCATAAAAATTAAGACTGGGATTGCGTTGGTATTTCAATGTATGTATATAAATACAAAGTCTATCATAGAAAATGGAGATCGAAAAGGAAAATATTTTCTACACTTTTCTCTTTCTTTCTTATCACCACTCTCATAGACACACATGCTTTTTACCTCCTTTGGGAGAAAAATAAAATAACAAATCTTAGAAAAGGAGGCAAGAAAAAGAAGAAGAGAAAATGTATTTATAATATAGAGGACGAGAGAGTGAGATTGATAGAGAAAAAGAGATATTAAAATTTTTTGAAGATACGTAACTGTTAGTTTAATTTTCTTTTGATTTATTTTTCCCAATTTTCATTATATTTTGTTTTAATCATAAAAAATATTTTTTCCCATTTCTTTAGTGTATATCCGACCGCTCGCGTCACGTGATACCCATCTTAAAATTTTGCTTTTTTTTTCAAAAATATATAAAGACCTAAAAATAAAAAATAGTTTTCTTTGTTTACTCTTTCATGTCTATCCGGCGGTTGGCATTGCAATGACATCCACATCCAATTTCCAATAAATTTAAAAAAATATATGAAAGATTTTAAAAGATTGGAAAATAAAAGATTAAAAAGAAGAATTTGTTTTCACTGTATGTCTGGTCGCTCATGACATAACACAAATTTTCAAATAATTTAAAATACTAAAAAATTAATTAAAAAGGTTTTCAAAATTATTAGAAAAATCAAATCATTTTCCTAATAGTTTTTCAAATAGTTTTTTCATAAAGAACCATGTAACCTTCATTCTCTATTGTGAACATGGAGATACGTAGGAGTGAGGATTAATCTTTGTTGGTCCCAAAAAACCAAAAAAATGTTTGTTTCTTTTGTTCTTTCTTTAATTATTATTTTTGGGGAAAATAAACATTTTGAAAAACCGCATCCTTTTTGCACGTTGAATTAAAGATACCGTTTTAGAACGGGATCTGTGAGGTGCTAATACATTCTCTACGCGTAATTGACTCTTGGACCAAAAAAATCTCATTTTTTGCATATCTTATCTCATCTTTTTGGTTTTTCTATAGTTTTTCAGAATAAACTATGGTAGCGACTCCAAACCCTGTTTTTTCAAATTTTATTTTTTGGTTCATCGTCCCATCATAATTTTAGTTGCGACAACTTGACAACTCTTGCAAATCATAACTCAATTAAACAACAAATTTCACAAGAGACAAAAATAAAACTCTTTTTGTTTTTTTATCAAACATATGGTGTGCAACAATATATGATAAAGACTTCACTGGGATTGACGTTCATGATTTAATTCATAGCAAAAAACACTAAACAATATACTTCTAATTCCTTTTCTAGCATTCACACATCTTGTAACAAGTCGTAATGTCTTACCGATCAGTCTAAACTTGAATAATAAAAATTGTATGTCTAACAACATTTATTATAAGTTCGCATTAATGATCAAGATTATGATGTTATGAATAACTAAATGTTTCACATTTATGTCTAGCATGTGAAATTTATTAATTGTTCTATCCTAATTAGATTTTCCAAACTATCTTTCAATCAGCCGATACTCCCATATATGTAATCAATCTAGAATATGTAGTTAAAACAAGAATAGAACACAAGAGTGATGAAAAAGAGTTAAGTATACATTACACTCAACTCTCGTGAATAAGGGAGGTAGCTACTTCTTAACATTTTGAATACTAGAATAAGAATGAATGCCTTCAACCTTCAAAATGCGGATCTACCTTCTCTCCTTTTAGGTCAAGTGTCATTCTCCCCAAAAGAATTTTTTTTTCCTCTCTCCCCCCAAAGGGGATTTCCCCCAAAATAGTTGTTTATTTCCGAGAAGGATTTTTTATTTCGATCTTTGCTAAGCCCCTTATTTATAGATTTTTCAAATTGAATTGGGTGCTTTATATTTGATATTGTACTAGAGTAACCAACCTTATAAATATCTCCTCTTGCTGATAACTTTGATACTCAAATTCTATTGTGTCACAACCGAAATCGTGGCGGGACGACGAAAATAATTTAAAAAATACAGAGGAGTCGCCACCATAGTTTATTATGGAAATCTATAGAAAAACCTTTAAAAAAAGAATAGTCTATGAATCAAATTTGGGTTAAGAAGTCACTTATATGTGGGAAAGGTATTATCATCACACAATGTCTGTCTTAATACGGTTCCATTTAATTAAGTATGCAAAATAAAAGTATATTTTTAAAATATTTATTGTTCCCCAAAAATCAAACAAAATAAATACATATTCAAAATAATAAAGATAAAAAAATATTTTTTATTTTTTTTTGCCCAATAAGGATTGTACCTCACTCCTACGTATTTTTATTTGGAAAATCAAATCAAGGATAACATAGTTTTTTGTAAAATTATTTTTTGTTTGATATTATTATTATTATTTTATTTTAGATTTTAATATTTTTATTATGAAGAGAATCTGAGATTGGACATGATTAAATTATCAAGCAAATCCAAGACTTGACATGATATCCAAAAGCCATAGAAAAAGAAGTATAGTTTACAATTTAATTTTTTTTATTTTAGATTTTGATATTTTTTTTATTATCAAAAGAGTCAAAGATTTAACATGATAAAAGACTTAGTTATCAAGCAAATCCGAGAATTGACATGATATTCAATAATTATATAAAAGAAATAATTTATAATTTTTAGTTTTTTAAAATAAGAAAATTAAAAGCCTTTATTTTAATTGTCAAGCAAATTCAAGACTTGACATGATATTCAATAAAGAAATATAATTTATAATTTTATTTTTATTTCTTAAAATAAGATAATTAAAAGCCTACACATGAGTGTTTTACTTATCAAGCAAATCCAAGACTTGACATGATATTCAATAATTATATAAAAGAAATAATATAATTGATAATTGATAATTTTTATTTTTTTTAATAAGAGAATTAAAAGCCTACGAAAGATATTTCTAATTACCAGAATAAAAATAATGGCATCCAAAATAGAAGAAAAGAGAAAGGTCATACATATAAAATAAGTTTCACGTGAATTAATCACTCAAATAGAGACGTTCTTTCACAACCAGAGTTGTTGCCACAATCGAACATTAAACTTCAATTGACATATATCAATCATGAATCCAAACCAAAGTCACCTAACATTTGAACCCCAATTGCGTTTAGCTATATAACGAGTCAATCAATCATGCACTTGATATTATAACAGAGTAATAGTGTCAAGATTCACAACCCATTAATTTTATTATTCTCACACTTATGTAAACAACATTAGGAGCAAAAAAATAACTTACCTTTCAAGGCAACGAATAGAGCAAATCCCGACTAAGAGGATAATAAGCTGACCCCCTTTACGCGTGTGCTTTAGTAATAAAAAGAAGAAGAAGAAAAGTGTCGAACTTTTTTTCTTTTTGCATTTGAGAGATTATGTGCTTATATAGACACATTGGGATACCACTGAAATCCTAGTCTTTAATTATAATGAACTATATAAGGAAAGAATTGGTCCCGATGAAACATATTATAGAAATTAAATCGTCGCATAATACCTAGGGTATTGATTATAAATTATTTAAAACTATTGTATGTAATTATTAGAATCATATATTATCCTATACATGAAGATCCTGATCAAATCATAACATAATATTCATATAATTGATTCTAATTATTACCAGAAATATTTTCTTCTAATTATTAAAATCGTACCATTCTCTAAAAAGCATTATTACCTAGAATATTTGCTTCTAATTATTAAAGTCGTATCATTTCTCTAAAAAACATTATTATTAGGAATATTTGCTTCTTATCACTAGAATAATATCTTCTCTTACTGAAAAACTTAATGAGACAATCACATAAGCATAAATTCAAGATATTTATTCTAATTATTATGAAGAATATTACTTCTAACAATTAAAATTATACCCTCCTCTAAAAACATATTATAAAATATCCTTTTCAAACATGTTACGTGAGGAGTGTAAATAGCAAACAGTGGGGTAAAAATATGTATACAACATTTGGGATCATGAAAAAGGTGTGATAATTAAAAAAAATTAGATTCTTCCTTCTTTTTCTTTTTTTCTTCTTTTTTTTCCATGGTAGAATTAAAGTTTGAAAATTTAAAAAAATTTCTTTCACCTCTTTTTTCTTACCTACCATCAATCAAAAACATATTTTTTATTTTTTTTAACAAATGCATTCACCCGGACGAAATTGGGTGTTGATAGTTGTCCCTTTTTACTTAGATTTTACTATATAATATAAAATTGAAATTTTCTTATTATTATAGTAAAAGATAAGTAAAGATAAAAACACTAATTTCGTTCGGGTTTCAAAAAGAAATATAAAAGTAAATAAAATAAGTGAAAAAGAATCAAACATATTTAAAGATACACATGACCACACCCAAGAAGAGGATCTCTATCCAAAAGAGAGGAACTTAGTGACCATTACCATGTAGATGGTCTTGATGTGACATAAGAAATCAATGACCATTGTCTCGTAGAGGGTCTTGATGTGACATAAGAAATCAATGACCATTGCCTCGCAGAGGGTCTTGATTTAAAGAGATCGATGACCATTGCCTCATAGAGGGCCTCGATGTGACATAAGAAATCAATGACCATTTCCTTGTAGAGGATCTTGATGTGACATAAGAAATCAATGACGATTGTCTCGTAGAGGGTCTTGATTTAAGGAGATCGATGACCATTGCATCGTAGAGGGTTTTGATTTAAAGAGATCGATGACCATTGCCTCACAAAGGGTCTTGATTTAAAGAGATCGATGACCATTGCCTCATAGATGGTCTTGATGTGATATAAGAAATCAATGACCATTTCCTCACAGAAAGTATTGATGTGACATAAGAAATCAATGACCATTGCCTCGCAAAGGGTCTTGATTTAAAGAGATCGATGACCATTATCTCGCAAAGGGCCTCAATGTGACATAAGAAATCAATGACCATTGCCTCGTAGAGGGTATTGATGTGACATAAGAAATCATTGACCATTGCCTCGTAGAGGGTCTTGATGTGACATAAGAAATCAATGACCATTGGCTCGTAGAGGGTCTTCATTTAAAGAGATCGATGATCATTGTCTCGTAGAGGACCTCAATGTGACATAAGAAATCAATGACCATTGCCTCGCAAATGGTCTTGATCTAAAGAGATTGATGATCATTGCCTCGTAAAAGGCCTCAATGTACCAAAAGAAAAGTTAAACTCGATCATTGCCTAGCAAAAGGCCGATATACCAAAAGTAAACCTAAACTCAACCATTGCCTAGCAGAGGGCCGATATACCAAAAGTAAACCTGAACTCAACCATTGCCTAGTAGAGGGCCGATATATCAAAAGAAAACTTGAACTCGACCATTGCCTAGCTGAGGGCTAATATACGAAAAGAAACTTGAACTTGACCATTGTCGAGCAAAGGATCGATATTTAAATGAAAGTTTGTAACCTTTCGATAAAAAAGGTCCTAATATGAAATTTACATGTGAAAGTCAAATTGAATTTTGTGAATACATGAATGAAAGAGACTCATATTTGTTCTTGACAAATCATATGATCAGTGTATGCTGAAATCTCTAGATAAAAAAAAAATGAAACCTAAAAAGTTGCCTCGGGTTATATACATGAAGCAAAAGAGATGACTCAGATGAATTGGTGTAGGAACCTTGATTAACGTAAAAAATAAAGTGCAAAAAACGATGGTAATGTGTGAAAACTTTGACTAACATAGAAACAATGTGCAGAAACCTTAGCAAGGTGTGAAAACCCTAACTGACACAAAAACAAGGTGTAGAAATCTTGACTAATATAGAAACAAGATTTAAAAACCTTGGCAAGTTGTGGAAACCTTGACTGACTTAGAAACAAGGTGTAGAAACCTTGGCAAGGTGTGGAAACCTTGACTCACATAGAAACAAGGTGTAGAAACCTTGACTCACATAGAAACAAGGTGTATAAACCTTGACTCACATAGAAACAAGGTGTGGAAACCTTGACTCATATAGAAACAAGGCGTAAAAACCTTGACAAGGTGTGGAAAACTTGACTCACATAGAAACAAGGTCTGGAAACAAGGTGTAGAAACCTTGGCAAGGTGTAGAAACCTTGATTGACACAAGAGAACCAAGATTATTAAAATTAGATATATTATTATTTTTTTCATTTTTTTTTTTGAAAAAGAAAGATTCGACAACCACTCATATGAAGGAAGAAGGTTTTGATCCCAAAAGGTAGAAAGACTTTTCTTTTTAAAAGAGGATTCAACAACCATTCATATGAATGGAGAGGGTTTCGATCCAAGAGTGACAAGAATTTTTTTCATTTTGAAAAGAAAAAAAGAAGAACTGTGATGCATGTACATTATGCATTATTATTTAGACATATGTTATGAATTTTTATTTTTTAGCATTTAAATGATTGTGCATGCATGAATATGCTAACATAATGTGATATGTGCATGAATATGCTAACATATATATGATTTTTTTCTTTTTGACCCAGATATTACATAGAGCCTAATTTTGCTAACACGTGTTTGAATATTTTATGTTTCATAATTGATGTGATATGTGTATGAATGCATGCAGATGCTAACACATGTTATGAATTTTCTTTTCATTAATGCATGAATATGTTGATGCTCATTATGAATCTCTATTTTTTTTAGCATAAAAATGTTGACACATGCTATATTTTTTTAACATCGATTACAATGTGTTATAATACTGTTATGTTTATTTCAAACATGCATGATGAATGATAATATTGTCATGACTAATGGATTTTCCTTTTGAACACTAATACAATATTAGTGTATGATGCACATGTTATGACTTTTATTTTTATTTTTATTTTCTTACTTCATATGCATGAACAAAGTTGAAACCTTGATGTATGAATTAATGTATGAATGCATGATGAAAGTTCCTTTGTTTGCTATTTTTTTTTCTTTTCAAAAAAATGCATGATGTATGAATTAATGTATAAATGCATGATAAGAGTTCCTTTGTTTGCTATTTTTTTTTCTTTTTCAAAAAAAAAAGAATATGCATTATGTATGTATGATTAGATATGAATCTATGCATAGAGCATGCCCTCTTGTATTTTTTTTTCACTTTTTACCGTGTATGAAATTTATTTCAATTGATCTCCAATTTATTGTTATTTTTAGATTTATGGAATCCATTTGTTTTAACTTTTTTCTTTGAAAAATTATTCTTTGGTCTAATCAGTTTACTGAAAAACTCTTTTCTGTATCACTGCTTTTTGAACACTATTTGAGTAACATACATGAAATTGCCAAAGGTCTTAGAAAGGCTTAGATAAGGTAATTGACTAAGGAGTTGCCCCAATTCGATAGTTAAGAGTTAACTTAAAGACATGAGGTGTGTTTGGACTTGCCCCAATTATTGATAAAAAAAGATGGAGACTTCAAAAGTTGCCCCAATTTGAGGGTACAGATTGGTCTCAGGGTGCAAAATGTGTTTGAGCTTGCACGCTAGTTGTTGATAGCATGAGAATGTTGAAAATGATGGGAGACTTCACACTAGTTGCCCTAATGTAAACCTGGCAATCAAAGTCAATAATTGCCCAAATTCAAGATAACTTACTATAATGTATGAAACAAGTGAAACATATGTCCTAATTTAGATACAAAGTGAGAATAATGAATAATGGAATAATGATAGGAGAAAGATAGATCAAAGTTTATGCTCAAAGCAGGAAATATGATAGGAATCTCATGAAGAATGGAAGAATAAGAGGGCATGATCTTGATTTAACTTGACTACTTGTGCTAATTTTGGATCTCTATCGAAACATGTCAACCAAAAATAAACTGCCCTAGTGTTTGAAAGCAAATCTTTGAACACACTTTTTCCATCTTTTTTTTGGACAAACCTCTTAACATGACAAAATATTTTCCTCTAAATTAAAGTTTTCGAAAAACAACAACAAATCATTGATTTGTGTGAACTTTACTAGGCTTGTATTGTGGCCAAGGCTAAGGGATATAAAAAAAATGGACAGTGAAGGCTCAAAATAAATAGTGTAAAGGTTAGTTAGAACAAGGGTTTTTAATTAACATTACACCAAAAATTTATTTGACTATCTTTGTTCACCAACTTTTCTTTTTTACTTTCAAACTCTTGTTTCTCTTTTTGTTTTTTCTTTTTGCATAACCAATTGTTTTTTTTGTCTTTCCAAACCTTTTTATTCTTTTATTGGTGAGTTACAAGTCAAATGAAATATATGTAAACATTATGTGAACCTTAGTGTGAAGGTGACCCTTGTTTAGGGTAATGAGGAAAGAAATTTTGATTTTTTATAGGCTCAAAATGGGTAACAAAGGAAGAACATTTTTTCTTGATAAAGAAACATGACTACACATCATTTCAACTCATGATTGTTTTACTTTCAAAAGCCTTAACTGTAACGTCCTAGCCGGAAATTACTTATTAAAATAAATAAGAAAAATAGTTTAAATAAAACAACATCATTTATTCTTCAACAATTTCCTAAAACGTGGGAAATATTTAAAACCTTAAGTTCAACGCGCCAAACCAGATAATATAATTCGCGACAATACCATATTACACATATAAATGTCTATAAAACTATTACAATAGATCCATAGTCTGACAAAATAAAATCAGTGAAAATTCCCAAGAGGTCCCCACTCCGTCTCTATGCATCACCTGCATCAACATCTGCTCCCATGTAACAAGTTACATGATCATCGCCAAGCACATACAGATAGGGTGAGCTCATTTAAATAAAACCAAACAAATATCATATTAAGTACATCATCTCAAAATTATAACCCCTTTTTCCTTAGTTCTCCATTTCCAACACTTGCGAGTGTCTACTCGGCCCTCCGACTATAGGCCACCACATGATATTCCACACGTGGGAATAACTTTGCCACAACAACTCACCGTGACACCAAGTGGAGCTCCCCAAAACAAACATAAGTTTGTAGTTGTTCCCAAACTACCAAAATACACTAAAGAGGGCAATCACACTTCACTGGACTTCCTAAACCAGCTCCCCAAAACAAACATAAGTTTGTAGTTGTTCCCAAACTACCAAAATACACTAAAGAGGGCAATCACACTTCACTGGACTTCCTAAACCACCAGGCTACAACCTAGAGTGGTCACGTGTTACCCCAATACGAGTTGCACGAACTCCTCTAACCTCTGTTTTTCACCTTAATTATCCTCTCTCACTCACTCCAAATTTCCTTAATTATTCATAATTGAGCCAAAAACGATTAATTTGACTCCACCAATGTTTGAACCCATGACCTTTCAATCATATAGCCAATGCACAACCAATTCAACCAATCATGTTTCGTGGTGACTAATAAAATTTTATGATTATATTATCGTTCCACATTACCAAGCATATTATAAAAAATAATAATAATCACATAACACAAAATTGTCATACATAAGACTTAAACCCAAGTCTTTTCACACAATTAAAGTACTCTCAACCACTTAAGCTAATACTTTTTCACATCATGAAGGTTAACATTTAATGTCATAAAGGTTTCTCCTACCCGCATTTATTAAATAATTATTTATTTAATTATTTAAATTTAGTGGGCCTTACATTAACCCAAAGGGAAAACAAATTCAATCACATTAGAGGTTGCCCCTTGTTTGCCCTTGCTTTTTTGTGTTATTTTTTTCTTTGTCTTAATTTTTGCCTAGATCGCTCTATTGGGTTTTCAGTCTAGCAGACATTTCTTCATTTTTTTTTTTGTTTTCCTTTTGTGTTCAAAGACTCACTTCAATTTAATTTCATTCTAGGGCACATGCCCCCATTATGATGATCCTCCATGGAATACAAAAGAAAGATTAATGGGGGAAAGTGATGGGAAAGAAATGAATATGAGCAATTTCAGTACACAAATTAGAGTAATGGTTCAAAAGTATGCCACTTTTCATAAAAAAAAATGATCCATTTATTCAACTAACTGATTTGACCAAAGAATAATTTATGTTCTCCTATTTTTTTTCACTTTTCGCAAGATTCCATGAATTTATTAACAAAAATTGGGAAACAATTAATTTTAAAATTATTGTAGTGTAATTTTTTTTCAAGATGTCTTGATACATGTTATGTGTTATGCAAAGTGACATGAAAATGTAAGATGCTACGAATCTGGGAGCTACCTATATACATGTATATATACTAACAACATATGGATGCATGTTATACCTTATGCAAAAGCGACATAAGGATGAAAATATGAAACATGTTATGTTAAATTTGGAAACTACCTAGATGCACGTGAAATGTGAGTGTATGTATGGTATGTACCATGCAAGGTGGCATGAAAAAGTAAGGGGATGAATATTATTCATTATAAATTGTGACATAAATCCAAAATAGATCCATGCTACGTGTCATGTGAATGTCAAAATGCTATTTCCCTTAAAATTATATGCATGGTACCATACATGAATGAAGACAAGATGTGGATGTAATGCATTCTCATGGCTCAAGAGGCATTTACATGATATGTTGATGCAATTGTGATGTAATTATGATGCACTTATTAAAAAAAAGCATGCATGATATGCATTTAACTGAGTTGCCTAATGAGATGTAATGCATGTATGCGCCTCAAAATGCCCTTATTTACATTATATGTTGATGCAAATGTGACACAATTGAAAACTAACTACTTAATTTTGTAAAAAATGAAAAGATTAAAAAAATATATAAAGAAACATGCATTCTCCTTTTGTGTCCTAAAAGGTGTAGAGAAAACCTATTTTATGGTCTATAGACTTTTACATTATAATTCCAAGGATATTTCTAAATAATCTCATAGGCCTCTGGAGCTGAAGTAAACCTCAGGACATAATCCACAACGATAGACGACCTAACAAATGTTGCATGTCAAGAGGAAGCAAACTCTAGATGAAGTCTTCCCAATAGTCAAGTAGATCCGAGATCTAGCATAACAATTATTGGACCTCCACTCCTGATGGCTAACTCAGGTCCAGGTATGGGACCCCAATATAAAATGAATGCACTAGCCTAACATGTGTAGTGTGTGAAGGAAGCAACCTAAGACTACCCAAATCTACACCTGCAACTGAAATCGTGGCAGAACGACATAAATAATTTAAAAAATATAGAGGAGTCGCCACCATAGTTTATTATTGAAAACTATAGAAAAACCTTAAAAAAAGAACAGTTTTTGAAACCAAATTTAGGTTCGGGAGTCGATTACGTGTGAGGGAAGGTATTGCTTGTAACTATTAGAATCATATATTGTCCAATACATGAAGATCCTAATCAAATCATAACATAATATTCATATAATTGATTCTGCTTATTACCAGAAATATTTTCTTCTAATTATTAAAATCCTACCATTCTCTAAAAAGCATTATTATTGGGAATATTTGCTTCTAATTATTAAAATCGTACCGTTTCTCTAAAACTCATTATTACCAGGAATATTTTCTTCTAATTACTAGAATAATATTTTCTCTAACGGAAAAACTCAATGAGACAATCACATAAGCATAAATTCAAAATATTTATTCTAATTATTATGAAGAATATTGCTTCTAATAATTAAAATTATACTCTTCTCTACAAAGAGAGATTATAAAATATCCTTCTCTAACATGTCATATAAGGAGTGTAAATAGCAAACAGTGAAGATAAAAATATATATAAAACATTTGGGCTCATGAAAAGTGTGATAATTAAAAACAAATTAGATTCTTCCTTCTTCTTTTTCCTTTTTTTCCATGGTAGAATTAAAGTTTGAAAATTTTTTAAAAAATATTTTACCTCTTTTTTCTTACCTACCATCAATCAAAAACATATTTTTTATTTGTTTTAGCAAACGCATTTACCTGGACGAAATTGGGTGTTGACATATTGATATTCTTTTTAATTTCTTTGATATTTCCACCTATCTGCAAAATATTAAATATGTAAACTAAATACTTATCTTTTCCAATTTTATTAAATAAAACTTAAAATATCTAAAAAGATAATAATGAAATAAAAATAAACAAAAAAATAAAACATGATAATACAAATTATCAAATACATAGTCCTAAAATACAGCCTAAAGAAAACTTTGCTAATTACACATAGAAGTGTGACGAAACTTATATAAAAATATACTATGCCTATTTTTTATTACAAGCAAAGAAATTAAGTGTTTATTTCCTCCTAGATGAAAGATCTTTCTACTATAATCATAAAAAAAATTGAAATAAATTTCTTTACCACAAATAAAATATATCTAAATGAAAGACTAGAATAAGGCCTTTGAAAGATTTTTCTTGAAAGCTTAAAAAGCCCTTTTCACCAATTTGTTTGGACCCACTTTGAGTTAATTGGAAACTAGAAGGTAATATCAACGCAAAGTGTGGCACCAGAAAATCTAGTGAAAGGTTTAAAACAATGGAGGATGAAGGTAAAGTTAACATTTTTTCAAAGGAAAAGTTTGGAATAAAGAAAGAAGAATTAATGAATGGAGAAGAATTCAAAGTTTGAAAGACTTCCTTTAACATCTTACTTTCAATTATTATTGAAAGAATGGGAGATGGTTTTAATATTTCCTCCCTTTCTCTCTCTTAGTGTCTTTCTTGTCTCTCTTCTCGCTCTCTTTCCTTAACCTTCTTTCTTACTCCTTTTTCTCTCTTTCCTCTTCCTATCTTCTCTTGCTTTCCTTTCTTCTTCTATTGTCTTTCTCTTTCTTAGCTTTCAAATATTTTTCTTTCTTTTCTAGCTCTCTCAACTCTTTGTTCAAAAGTATGAGTTTCTCTTTCTTCCTTCTTTCTATCTCTCTTTTCTTATTGGTGATTCTTGGTTTCTCTCAAAAGAAGGGAGAATAAATTTTCTTCTCATGTATGCCCTTAACTCACATCAATCTCTAATTGGAGATTTTCTACCTTTCTCAACAATATACTGCTTATGATTCCACCGCTCTTTTTCATGTCTTACAAAACTATAAATGCATAAAATAACTATATGGTATTTACCACACCTAACAATGAATGGATGAAGCTCTTTAATCTTTCTCTCCCAAACTAAGTATGATAATGCATCAATGCTCTCATAAAAAAAGGAATGTCACTCTCATCTCTCAAATGTAACTCACCTTCACTATTTCTAGGATACAAACTACTATGAACAAAAGAATGAGAACTCGCCTTTTAAAAAAAAATTTCAAAAAGAATTATAAGTGAAATTTCCAAAGAGAAAATAAGGAAAAAATTCACTAAAAATGCTTTTAGGAAAGGGAGATGAATCATTTGGATAAGCTTAGAAGCCAAGTATTTCCTAGTAAGAGATCTTTAGATCACTTTCGCCAAATTTCTCAATAAAATCTCAAAACTATTTTCAAATGTGTGAAAATTTCTTAAGACCAAAGGAATGTTAACTATGTGTAACTAATTATCAAAACTACAACAATTTAAAAGACAATGTAAAACAATCATATGAAAGAATTTAAAATCAATGAATGGAAGAAACATGAAACTAGTCGAGACCCTAGGTGAAAGGACAAATGGCACTTGGAACCCTTTGATTCACTTTCACACTACACATATTAAGCTATTACAAGCTTAGCTAAGGAAATGGAATTGCATACTGCATTTTCCCACTCTAAAGCAAAATGAAACTGAAACTAAAAGAAAAATACAAAGAACTGCAAATTTTTGTGATAAAAATAAAACAAAAACAAAAACTCAAGTCTGCAACAAGCTTGGGGTTGGTTGCTCTTTCAGAAATCTAACATCTCTCGATCCCGTCAACTTTTGTTAACTCTCAAGTGTATCTCTGTCTAGCTCAAATCCTTAGTTGTAGGTCTAACATTCAAGTGTGTTGTTGCTCACGTGCTTTCCCTCATAGCAGCTATCTTTAGCCTTCAGAGTCCCTTCAAGAAGAGAGTTCACACCTAGTAATGCTTTAACAATGAGTTGCAAATAACCAAAAAGAAACAAAGGAAATCCAAAAACTCTTCTTCCACGTGAGAGTAAAGAAACAAACTAAAAGTAAGGAAAATTCAAATTTGAAACAAGGACAACATCAAATGATAAAATTAATGAACAAATTTCAAGAATATAGAAGAATGACAAGCAAGAAAATATCGCAAGGTAAGAAAGAAGGCACACAAACAGAACCTAAGGAATATGTTTAAAATATAATGATAAAACTAAAATCAAATGAGAAACAAAAAACAAGTTGAATCAAGATCATATGCAACTGTAATTGAAATGAATTTAAGATATGGTTGTGAACTGTCCCATACATTGTCTTTTCACGCTATAATGGTTCAGTCAAATACTTCACTTCACTTCTCTTTTTAGATCTCTTATTTTTTTTAATCATTTCTTTTCATTTGTTTTTCCCTTTTAGAATTGCCAAAGGTTAGAGAAGACACTCTGCTTTTGGAAACAACTCACAAAAAGTTCAGATTTCCACTTCTAATACAATAGCAAATGCATATGATAGATTAAACAAATGATTCAACTTAAAAAAAAAATTAAGGACACATACACAAGGTAAGAAAAAACTCTTGGCGAATGCAGCAAAACAATAAATGATGCAACTATGTCAAAGCATAAATACTACAAATCAAAAACTCAACAAAGTATGAAAATACATTAAATCACCACACATATCCAATATTGGAACAAGGAAAAGATATTAGAATATAAGCCAAGTGTAACGTTTTGTTTTTGCCATCTGTTATAACACACACACCTATTATAACCGTTGTTTACTTTTCTGTTTCAGCTTTGTTGCTTTCTGTATATAATATAGTTTTTGTACAACGTTTCAAATAATGAGAATACATTGATTTCTCTCTCTCTGCACCACTTAACTTCTTTCTCTTAAAATCCTATATGGTATCTAGAGCTACCTACGATTGTTAAAAGGGGGCACGTGGGTTTATTGATCAAGAAATAGCATTAGCGGAGTTCAACAATAGGCGCGTGTAGTCTCTGTTCATATCAATATAAACAAGAAATTACAGAACTTCAAGAACTCGATCAAGAAACTGCCATGGCTGGAGTAGGAGGAATGATGCAGGGAGCATTTTCGGTGTTTGATGGAAAGTCGTTCGATGATTGGCGCATCAAGATGCAAGCCATCTTTGGCTTCCAAGATGTTGCAGATGTTGTGCTTGATGGATTGCCTGAATTGGGAGCAAAGGCAACAGACGAAGAGAAGAAAAATTACAAAGCCCAACAAAAACTTGACACTAAGGCTCGTTATATTCTTTACCAATGCGTGGGTCCGAAGGTGTTTCATAGGATTTCGAAGGGTGAAACAGCCAGAGAAGTATGGGAGATATTAGTCAAGACCTATGGTGATAGTGATCGGAGTAAGAAGGTGAAAATGCAAACTCTACGGAGGCAATTTGAGTGTTTGGCCATGGAGGATAATGATACTGTGGAAGACTACTTTGATAGAGTGCAAGAGCATGTGAATGCTATGTGTGCGTGTCGGGACACAATCATTGATCAATATGTTGCTAATAAGATTCTGAGGTCACTCCCACCGAGATACGATCACATAATGGTGGCTATTGAAGAAACATGAGATATGGAAACCATAGGGTTGGAAGAGTTGCAACATACGTTGGAGTCACATGAACACAGGCTAAATGAGCACAAATAGTTTCAAGATCAAGTTCTGCAGGCTCGATCTCAGTATCGTGGAAAAGGAAAAGGGCCCAAGAAGTACAATAAGAAGAATGATAAGCGTAAAGAAACCCAAGAACAACACAAGAAAGACTCAAGTGATCAAGAAAGACGTAAAGATCACAAGACATATCAAGGTTATGATGGAGAATAGAATTGGAAGTTCGACAAACGGAAGGTGAGATGCTTCAACTGTCAAAAGTTGGGTCATTTTGCTAAGGAGTGTTGGAAGGGAGATGAAGCTAAGAAAAAACCGAAAAACTAAGCACACCTGGCACAAGATGAAATGTCAAATTCTGAACTAGTCATGTTAATGGCTATAACTGATGGAGATGAGGCAGAATGTAGTTCCTAGTATTTGGATTCGGGGTGTTCAACCCACATGACTGACCGAAAGGAGTGGTTCGTGAAGATGAAGGAAGTAGCTAATGGAAAGATCAAGTTTGCAGATAACATAAGCTTGACTGCAAAGGGTTCTTGAAGGGTTGTTTTGCGGGATAATAGTGGAAAGGAAGTGATGATTGAAGAGGTATTATATGTCCCTGGGTTAAAAACGAATTTTCTAAGCCTAGGACAACTTTTACAAAAAGGTTTCACCATGAAGATGAAGGACAATTACCTCAGTGTGTTTGATCAAAATGGGAGGTTAACCATTAAAGCAAAACTTTCCCAAAATAGGACTTTTCGTGTTATAATGAGTGCTGTCAATCATCAATGCTTTGCCCTTTCAGAAAAGGATGCATAATGGTTATGGCACATGCGTTTTGGTCACTTGAATTTCAAGGACCTATCTCGTTTGAGTAAAGACTCAATGGTCAAAGGGCTTTCGCTAGTTAAAGTGCCTGAAAATGTGTGTAGAGAGTGTGTTCAATGTAAACAAACAAGGGGAAGTTTTTCGAAATATCTGCCACAAAAGACAACAAGCAAACTTGAAGTAGTGCACTCGGATGTGTGTGGTCCGATGCAAACAGAAACCCCTGGAGGCAGCAGGTACTTTGTGCTTTTCGTTGATGATTTAATAAGGAAGGCTTGGACATATCTTGTTAAGTAAAAGAGTGAAGTACTCAAGGTGTTTAAATGTTTCAAGGCCTTATTTGAAAGACAAAGTGGTGAGAAAATCAAATGTCTTAGATCAGATGGGGGTGGAGAGTACACATATACTGATTTTAAGAAGCTTTGTGAGGATGAGGGTATTGTTCATGAGGTCACACCTCCTTACACTCCTGAGCACAATGAAACTGCAGAGAGAAAGAACAGGACACTGCTGAACATGGTACGTTGCATGTTCAAGAGCAAAAATCTTCCAAAGTTCCTATGGGGAGAAGCAGTTATTATAGCAACATATATTCTTAATCGATCTCCCACAAAGAGGTTAAAGAATATAACAACAGAGGAAGCATGAACTGATGTTAAACCAAGTGTGGAGCATTTGAGAGTGTTTGGTTCTGTTTGCTACAAACATGTGCTATACCAACTAAGGAGAAAGTTAGATGATAAAAGTATATCGCTGTTGCTGATTGGTTTCCACTCCACTAGTGGATACAAATTGTTTGATCCCAACACAGGGAAAGCAATAGTGAGTAGAAATGTGGTAGTAGATGAAGTTGCTGAATGGGATGAGAAGGCCAGTCAGTAAGCACAACCGACTATTGTGATAAATAAAGATGGTGTAGATAAAAACTCTGGTTCTGAGAAAGATGATGTGAGTGTTAGAAAATCATCCATAACCACTTAGGTACCATCCCATCTAAGGGATTATGATTTGTCTTATGAAGCAGTTGTGACCTCAGATGGAGATTTTGTGCACTATGATCTCATAACTGAGTCTGAGCCATTGAGTTATGAGGAGGTTGTGTCTGATGAAAGGTGGTGGAAGGCCATGAAAGAAGAGATTGAAGTAATTAAAAAGAACCACACATGGGAGTTCACTAAGCTTCCACCTGGGAAGAGGCCAATAACTTTGAAGTGGGTATACAAGACAAAGGTAAACCTGCAAGGAGTCGTTACAAGGCACAAGGCCAGGCTTGTGGCCAAAGGATTTTTACAGCAAGCTGGAGTTGATTATGGTGAAGTCTTTGCACTAGTGGCTAGGATTGAGACTATCCGATTAGTAGTCTCTCTTGCTATAAATTTTCATTGGTCACTACATTAACTTGATGTAAAATCTGCCTTCTTGAATGGTAATCTTGAGGAAGAAGTCTATGTAGTACAACCACAAGGTTTTGAGGTTAAAGAGCATATAAATAAGGTGTATAGGTTGAGGAAAGCTCTTTATGGACTCAAGTAGGCTCCAAGGGCCTGGAATTAGAGAATTGATAGCTTCATGAGTAGTATTGGATTTGGAAAATATGAGTCTGAGCATGGAGTTTATGTCAGGATTAGTCACAAGGATGGAATAACTTACAAGTTGATAATTTGCTTGTATGTTGATGATTTACTCATCACGGGCAGCAGCGAGGAGTTGATTTCAAAATTCAAAGGTGAAATGTTAAATGAAATTTAAATGAGTGACTTAGGTAGGCTGAATTACTTTGTGGGCATAGAATTTATAGAAAATCAGTCTGGTCTGGTCATGCATCAGTCAAGGTATGCAAGGGAGGTTTTGAGGAAGTTTGAAATGCATCAAAGCAATTCAGCCAACACACCAACTGAAGTGGGTTTGCATATGGAGAAAGAACCCGAGGAGATGAGTGTAGATCCTACTGAATACAGGAAGATAGTTGGGAGTTTGAGATACTTATGTAATACAAGGCCTGATATATGTTTTAGTGTTGGACTGATCAGTAGGTACATGCAGAACCCGCGCCAGTCACACTTAAATGCTGAAAAAAGAGTGTTGCGATACTTGCAGGGCACTTGTGATTTTGGAATTCTTTTCCCAAAAGTTGAGGCTGAACCTAGGTTGAGTTTAACTGCATATTCAGATGCAGACTGGTGTGGGGACAAATGGGATAGAAAAAGTATAGTTGGGTACATTTTCTTCCTTAGAGACTCACCTATCTCATGGAGTTCAACTAAGGAATCAGTGGTGGCTTTATCATCTTGTGAGGCTGAGTATATTGCAGCCTGTGAAGCTAGTTGTCAAGCAGCATGGTTGAGTTCATTAATGGAGGGACTGAAGTTTGATTTAGGTGGAAGAGTAAGGCTACTTGTTGACAACAAGTCAACCATTAATCTGGCAAATCATCTTGCTTTTCATGGGAGAAGCAAGCACATTGAAACAAAATACCACTTTGTACGTGAGCAAGTGAATAAAGGGAGGCTTGATCTTATACATTGCATATCAGAGGTGCAGTTAGCAGACATACTCACTAAAGCCTTGAAACGGGACAAATTCAAGGAGTTGAGGAACCTGATTGGTGTTATAAAGCTTGGTGATGTTTTGGCTTAGGGAGGTGTATTAGAATATAAGCCAAGTGTAACGTTTTGTTTTTGCCATCTGTTATAACACCCACACCTGTCATAACCGCTATTTACTTTTCTGTTTCAGCTTTGTTGCTTTCTGTATATAATACAGTTTTTGTATAACGTTTCAAATAATGAGAATACATTGATTTATTTCTCTCGCACCACTTAACTTCTTTCTCCTAAAATCCTATAAAAGATATTGGTTTAATCAAAATTGATTGGCTAATTAAAAAAAAAAAACTTTCGTAAAAGCATATAACATGTTCAATTGAAGAAAAAAAATAGAATTTCAGCTTATGCACTAATTTCCAACAAAAAAAATTATTATCGTTATAAAAGTACTACTGCTTTATAGATTAGATATTTCATTAATAAGTATCAATAAAAGTATCCTAAAGTATCAGACATAAGTATTGATGTATCATAGGTATAAGTCAAAGCATTCAACTTAAGTGCTTCCACCATTCATCTAAGCAAACAACCAAATGAACAAAAGTAGAATTTGAAAACAGTGAAAACTAAGAACACAGTTTTAGTTAGCATAAATGAATGATGAAAAAATTCTTCTCAGAAGAAGGAGTGGATGGCTTGGTCACAAAACAAATGATTTAAACAACAATATTGAATCAATTTCACCAAAACTCTCTACCACGCATAAAACAACAACTATGCGTCAATTTTCAACAAAGTCAGATAAAACAGTGACTTCCACATTTGAATAACAAATCCAACATGAAAAAGAAACAAAAGCAATAGTTGGGGATGACAAAAATACTCCACATGCTCGTAGATATCCGCAACGGATAGTTAATATCTGCGAGTATGTATTATTAGGAGAAACAAATATTGTAATACTTGTGCATAAATGGGTCAATATCAGATATCACACTATTCGTATCTACAAAAATTTGTTAGTCATAAGAAATTAAAATTAATTTATAATTTATTGAGTTAAATTTAATTAAAATTAAAATTTAATTTATATTTTATTAAATTTAATTTAATTAAAATTTAAAATTATTTTATATTTTATGAATTTATATTATATTTTTTTTTAAAAATTTTTATTAAATTTTGTTTTAAAAAATTATAAAATATCTCTTTTTTAAATATTCGCAAAAATTTATATATCAGTAAATTTCAAAACAGGTCAGAATAAACACTATCCACATTCGATTTGTTGCCATTCCTAACAATAATACTGGTGGTTCAAAGCAAAATGACATAGCCAAGAAACAAACCAAAGACATATTCAACTATCAATAATTAATATGCCTCCACAAAAACAAGTTAAAAAATATTTAAAAAATAAATAAAAACTATCCTTTGAAAACTGAATTAGTTTAAACATTGATTAAAAACTTACCAGTCAAACAGTATTAATTAAATAATATAAAAGATAGCATAAAAAAATATAACTTCATAACTTTCATAATACTGGAAACTGAGAATAAAAATATTTATAAGTTTTAAAAATTTAAAATATACATAAAAATAAATATAAAATAATATTTAGGCCTAACATTCAATAATAATTAATAATATCATTATTATTTGAAAACTACTGAAAAGGATTTTAAGAAGAAAAAGAATATAAATAACGGTGGTTACATTAAAAAAATAATGAATAGTTACTTTTAAGTATTTGAATAATTGTTTTTTATTTGTAAATATAATTAAAATAAAATAGATATATAAAATACATAGTTTTTAAGATATTGTTATAATTTATTAAAAAATAAAAAATATAACTAAAAATTAAAATATAAATATAAAATATATACACTAAAGAAGAGCATCCATGTAGATAACATGTTTTCTAAACAATATTAAATACTTTATTTTTTATTTTACTTTGAAGGAAAAAAATAAAATTAATATTTAAAAATTACTTTTCTTAAAAATAATTTATTGATTTTTGAGTCATTTAATTGAAAGCCTTTTATAATTTTAATGTATCAAACATTATATTGATTTACTAAATAGATGAAAGTAAGAGTAAAAAGTAATTAAAAATAATAATGTAACAAATTATATTTTTTATTATTTACCTTTAATAGGTATCTGTAATATTTACATTAATATGGTCTTATACTACAACCTACCACCAAAACCACCAAGCTAAAAGAAAATAGGCATTTGCAACATAATTCAACTAATAGAGTTAGTATTAGAATTTTTTTTTTTTAAAGAGCAGGATTAAAATCTTGTTATTATTCTATAAAACCCTTCTCCACGCGAATAATTTTTTGTAACGATTTCTTTCTTCAAAATAATAGGGCTGAAGTTTAATTCTACAAATATACATGTGTACTGACAGTGTAATTTATTTAAACAATCGTTTTATGAACACTTATGATACATGCTGAATTTATTTACTTTCGTAATAAGAATCCTAAAAGTTATTAAAAACTTGTTAATAAACTGTGTAAGATCTTTTACACCCAAGATGTTCATTAATTTCTTTTATAATACTTTTTTTTCAATGAAATATCTTATATAGACTTTAAATTGAAAATTTAAATTATATAAGATAAATCGTTGTCAAAATTTTGTAAAGTACTGACATGATTTTTCTTGCGACAAATACAAATATTTCAAAGTAACAAAGACAATTATTGATTGGTTGAATGAATCAAACAAGACATCATTCTCAGACAAGGAATATTTGGGCGTTTGTCATTGGCATTGGAAAAGGACTGCGTAATATCTGTCATACTCCTGTTATTTTCCTTTTTTATTTCAATTGTTTCATCACTTGTTTTTGTTTTTAGTTCAGTTTTTTCTCTTCACTTTCTAGCAACGGAGTTCAAACTTTTATTCCTATTGATTTTGGTAAGTTCAACTTCCAACCAACAGTGGCTGCAACTTCTATGGTCTACAACTCCAACGGAAGGAAGGGAAAAAGTAATTCACTTTCCCTTTCACCAGGAAAAAGTAAAAGTTAGACAAAGTAGAAAATTTTCAGTCAGATTCCCTCTCACTTTGATTTGATCCTACCCTTCACATCGTGTTTCAAATCATTCATTTGTCTCTGCAGATTTAAGCCACAGGTGAAGTTACCCCCTCTCTCTGGCGTTTTATGCGCTGATTTGAATGAACCACTACAATTTAATTGGTATTTTTTTTTTCTTTTTTTGTGTTGGGATCTTTCTTAGCCATTTGGCTTTATTTTGTAGATAGTCCTTGCTTAGTGCTGAACTGAAGAGGGTAGAGTAGAATTATGGAATGGTTTCCCCTCTTTCTTGAAAAAATTTTTTTAAAAATTTTTTGACTGAGATTTGGTTGATGGGTAACCCATTAATCTATTCTTAGGAAAGACCGTTACTTTGAGGTTGATTGTTCTTGCTTCTAAAAGGGGAACACAAAGGGGGAAAAGAAAAGAAAAGAAGTGATTTTGCTTTCTGGGTTTGGGAATTTTTTAGTGAGGGTTGTGGAATGTGACTTGCAGGTAAAAGCTGCTCTTTTCTCTTGGTAGGTCTGCTCCTTTCCTTTGCCCCCAATTTTCAAAGGTTTTGATTTGGAAGAGGAAGCACTATTATAGTGGAGATCTGGGACTTGTTTTGTCTCTTATGCCCTATGAGGACTTTCTTCACAGCGGAATCATGTAAAGAAGCACATCCTAATGCTTTAAATCCACAATCCTGGCTCCAAGTTGAAAGAGGCAAGCTTCCCAAGTTGTCATCGCAGTCCTCATCTTCATCAATGTAAGGTTGTCAGGTTTGAAGCTTAGCATTTTTTTTAGCATTTTCGTTGAATTAAGTGGGTTTCTGTTAACTGCCACAGAGAATCTCTAATCAAGGTCCCACAGCCACCTATACTCCCATTCTTCAAGCCTGTCGATTATGTGAAAGTTTTGGCTCAAATTCATGAAGAACTTGAGCTCTGCTCTCCGCAGGAGCAGTCAAATCTGTTTTTGTTACAGTACCAGGTCTTTAGGGGCATGAGGGATGTTAAACTGATGCGAAGAAGCCTCCGGTCAGCTTGGCAGAGAGCAAACACTGTTCATGAGAAGATTATATTTGGAGCATGGCTCAAGTATGAGAAGCAAGGGGAAGAATTAGTTGCTCAGTTGCTAACAGCTTGTGGTAAATGTGAAAGGGAATTTGAACCCATAGATGTAGAATCTCATATTTCTTTTGACAAAGTTATAATATCCCAGGATAGAGTTTCCATGAATGGGAACCACACTTCACAATATGTAATCTTTACAATCGGAGATGAGAAGATAGTCTGTGATAGACAAAAGATTTCTGAACTTTCAGCACCATTTCATGCCATGCTGAAGGGGTGTTTCAGGGAATCGCTTTCTGAGACCATCGATTTGTCTGAAAACAACATCTCTCCTTCAGGTATGAGGGCAATAAACTATTTTAGCTTGACTGGAAGTTTGCTTGATGTCCCTCAAAATCTTTTGGTGGAGATATCAGTTTTTGCAAACAAGTATTGTTGCGAAAGACTAAAACTGGCTTGTGATAGAAAACTTGCATCCTTAGTTTCCTCCAGAGAAGATGCATTGGAACTCATGGAATATGCTGTGGACCAGAATTCATCCGTGCTTGCGGCTTCTTGTTTACAAGTTCTTTTACGCGACATTCCCAACTGCTTGAGTGACAATAGGGTTGTGGAGTTATTTATTCATGCCAATAGGAAGGAGTTGGAAGTGATGGTTGGGCCTGGTATATTTGCACTTTTTTGTTTCTTAAGCGAAGTTTCTATGAACCTTAGTTCTAGTTCGGACACAACAGCTCATTTCCTGGAACGGTTGGTAGATTTTGCTGAAAATGACATGCAGAGAATGGTGGCATTTCATGAATTGGGATGTGCAAGGCTTTCAAGGAAAGAATATGATGAAGCCTATGGTGTTTTTGAGAGGGCTGCAAATGCAGGCCATATTTATTCCGTTGCAGGTTTAGCTAGAGTGGACTCTATAAAGGGTGAGAAGCTTTTACCTTATCAGAAGATAAGCTCAGTCATTTGTTCTGGCACTCCACTTGGATGGATGTACCAGGAAAGATCACTGTACTGTGATGGTGATGTGAGGTGGAAAGACCTTGAGAAAGCAACTGAACTGGACCCGACTCTTGTATATCCCTACATGTATAGGTCTGCCACTTTAATGAGGACAGAAAATGTTGAAGGTGCATTGTCTGAAATCAACCGGATTCTTGGCTTCAAACTTTCATTAGAATGCTTGGAACTACGGTTTTTCATCTATCTGGCCCTTGAGGACTACAAAGCAGCGCTTCGAGATGTTCAAGCAATTCTTACCCTGTGTCCATCTTATAAAATGTTTGAAGGGCGTGTAGCTGCATCTCAGCTCTGTACTCTTGTGCGTGAGCATGTTGAACATTGGACAACCGCAGATTGTTGGGCACGATTATATGACTGTTGGTCTGCTGTTGATGATATCGAGTCTCTTTCTGTCATCTACCAGATGCTTCAATCTGATGCCGCCAAAGGTGTTCTATACTTCAGACAGTCGTTGCTTCTCCTGAGGTATATTAAGAAAAAATGTTTCATAACTGTTTCTTATGACTTGAACTTACGTATGCTAAGGAGTCTATAAATCTGATATTAATTTGTAGGCTAAGCTGTCCTGAGGCAGCCATGAGGAGTTTACAGTTAGCTTGGGAACATGCATCAAGTGAGCACGAAAGGCTTGTGTATGAGGGGTGGATCTTGTATGATTCAGGACATTACGAAGAAGGGATCCAAAAAGCTGAAGAGTCTATTGCTATTAAAAGGTCTTTTGAGGCCTACTTCCTAAAAGCCTATGCATTGGCTGACTCTAGTGTAGATTCATCATGTTCTTCAACTGTGATTTCACTTCTGGAAGATGCCTTGAAGTGTCCTTCGGATAATCTGCGCAAGGGTCAGGTGTGGTTCTTCAACTGTTCCACCATTTTGGAAAAACTTTACCTTGCATCATCATATACATATTTTACTAAGAAAACAATACAATTGTTTTCTTCCCTTGAATGAACCAGGCTCTGAACAACCTTGGGAGTGTTTATGTTGATTGCGGGAAACTAGAGGCAGCAGAAGATTGCTATGTGAAGGCCCTTAAAATCCAGCACACGCGAGCCCATCAGGGTCTTGCTCGTGTTCATTTTCTGAGAAATGACAAGGGTGCTGCTTTGAAGGAAATGACGAATCTTATTGAGAAGGCAAGAAACAATGCTTCAGCTTACGAGAAGAGGTCTGAATATGGTGATCGTGAACTCACAAAGGCTGATCTGGAGATGGTCACTAGATTAGACCCTCTTCGGGTGTATCCTTATAGATATCGAGCAGCAGGTTCATATTTTACTTCCTCACTCACCCTTTATTCAGCTCAGAAAAAAGAAACTTTTTTTTTTAAAGGTTGTAGTTTTAAAACACTGTTATGTTGTGTGGTTGCAGTTTTGATGGACAACCACAAGGAAGAGGAAGCCATTGCTGAACTCTCCAGAGCAATTGCATTTAAAGCTGATTTGCATCTGTTGCATCTGCGTGCAGCTTTCCATGAACACAAGGGAGATGTCTTAAGTGCTTTGAGAGATTGTCGTGCTGCACTCTCTGTGGATCCAAATCATCAGAAAATGTTGGAACTTCACTGTCGTGTTAATAGTCACGAGCCATGAGTCAAGAACATGAGTTTTACCAGATGAAAAAGGAATTTGTAAATGAAAAGTATAGTTAAAGTAGGATTTAATTTAACCATTATTAGGGTGGCCGAAATTTTGTTATTTATATTCTATCTTCCTTGAGTTTTTCATTTCGCACACATGCTCCAGGTGTTGGACTTAATGCATTGTTTTCTTTAAACATTATCTTCATCGTTTACTTTCTTTGACTGCTCTGATTATTTTATATCTGAAAAGTTTAATTTAAAAGAAAATAATTACTTTAATTTTGTTACTTATGTCATTCCTTCATTCCGTAAGATATAGCATTTAAATTGAATTTGCCACATGTACTACCAATAAATTAAAACATTTAATTATAATTTTACATTACAGTTTACTATAAAAGGAAATTATCATTCATTTAGCGATAACAAATTCAATGGGAGCATCTGCCTACCTATTTGCCAACTCTTTTATAAATAATGAGACTTACACATATATGAGGATTTGTTTATAGCCTAATTTATAGAAATATTTTCTATTTTTACCTTTTATTAGATTTAGTGTTTGTCTTTCAAAAGAATTCAACTTAAACTTACCTTCATTAATATTTAAAATTATCATCTATCCCATCTTTTATCTTCCTCCTCTCCGTCCACCATTTACTCAACACTTCTTCCTCTTCTGCATTTCCATTTGTTCATTCATTCCTTTAAAGGTGCAGGCAATATTTCCATTTGATTTGTTATAAATGCATACAAATTTTAATGGCATAATTGTTTGTAGTTGTACGAGACAATTTTAGAAAATAATTCATTTATTTAGAGAATTTAAATTTTTTTGAAGAAAAATGATTTTTTTTGGATCAAAAATTAAATTGAAAAATTTTATAAAGATATTTCAATAACTAAAATAATAAAATTTTAAATTTACTAAAAAAAAAAAGAAATTGAAATTCCACTTTGAAATTCTTCATTGGTCAAAATGAAAAAACTCCACATGTGCAAAAAGGCAACTCATCAACCTTCAGCTCGGGTCATAGGTCAAAACAAATCGACATAGATGAATGTCAAGACAGGTTGGTTGGACCGAATGTCGAGTCAAGTTGACTGTGTTGAAGGTCGAATCAAATCGTTCAGGTCAAAGATCAAGTTGAACTAAGTCGACCAAAGTCGAAGGTCGAAGGTCGAGCTGAGATGGCTTGGCCGGAAGGTCGAGTCAAGTTAGCATGGGCCAAAGGTTGAACTAAGGCGGCCCTAGTTAAAGGTTGAGTTAAGTTGGTTCGAATCAAAGGTCTAGTTGAGTCGATCCTTGCCAAATTACATGTCGAGTCGGCCCCTAGCTGAAGGTCGAAATGAGTCTGCTTAAGCTGACAGTTGAGTTGAATAAGTCTAGGTCGAAGGTCTAGCCGAGTTGGCTCGTGCCGAAGGTCAAAACAAGTCATCCCGGGTCGAAAGTCGAGACAAGTTGGTTCATACTAAAGGTCAAGCTTAGTCGACCCAAGCTGAAGGTCTAGTAGAGTCAGTCCTGGTCAAAGGTTGAGCAAAGTCAATCTGGACCGAAAGTTAAGTCGAGATAGCCTTAACCGAAGGTATAGCCGAGTTGGTATGGATTGAAAGTTTAAACCAATCAACACTGGTTGAAAGTCGAGATGAGTCAACTCAGACAAAAGATCAAGCTAAGTCGGCCCAGGTTGATCCAGACCAAAAGTCAAGATGAGTCTGTTGGCAAAAGCAAATACAAGTCTAAATGCTGAAGCAAGATTTTGATGATGATAAAAGAAGCTTGAAAGCCATCTAGAAGTCAATATGAAGAACATGTGTTGTTATGTTTAAAGCTATCTTGTAAAGTGTAATTAGAATAGTTAGAATCAATATGCAAAAAGCAAAATCTGGTATTTCTCGAAAAATCAAAGTGATAATCAATTATCACTTAGGATAATCGATTATCCCGAGCTGAATCAATTTTTCAAGAAGGCATTGGAATAATCGATTATCACCTCTGATAATCGATTATCTGTTCAAAAATTTGTTTTCCATAAAACACACTAGAATAATCGATTATCACTAGTGATAATCGATTATCCTGGTCAGTTGGGCGCGACTGTTCAATTTTTGACCTAATTTTTGGAACCCATATTTAAGGAACATCAGAGTTACTTCTCACCAACCTTTTTGAGAAGCTAGAGTGCTAGTGTTGTGACTGTAAAGAGTGTTCTCTGAGTGTTCTCAAAAGAAGCTTTGAAAAACCTAGTGTGGGTAGAGCGATAACTTTTTCCTGAGAGGTTTTCTAGGAGATTGAGTGCTGCTGCTATTGCTAGGAAAGCTAAGGTCAAGGTTCTTTGTGTGATTCAGAGAAAGGTGTTCATCTCTTGTGTGTTCAAGAGAGGTGTTTTCTTTCCTTACTCTTTTACTATCTGATTGTAATCTGTTATTTGTTAGTGATTTAGTTAATCTCGTTTTTAAGAGATTAACAACTGGACGTAGGGTCTTTTGATCCGAACCAGTATAAATACTTGTGTTCAATCTTCTTCTCTATCTCTTTATTTCATCTATTATTGTGTTTAAAGAAATTAATATTTGATTTAATCGATAAATTTTAGAAAAATTTTAAAGTATTAATTTTATTACTTAAAACCAATTCACCCCCTCTTGGTTTTTGTCCAAACGCTTAAACATTCTGCTGCGCGATACCAACAATTGGTATCAGAGCTTGCTTTGATAGTTATTCAAATTTTTCGAAAATGGTTGGACAAAATCAAACTTTTGCTGAGGGTGCATCTATCAACATACCTCCTCTATTTACTGGTGAAAACTATCCTTTCTGGAAAATTAGGATGTAAATTTTTCTGGAATCTGTTGATAGAGGTATTTGGGATGCTGTGTTAAATGGTCCATTTGTTCCTGTTAATATTTGTAAATGATGTGTAGGAATCAAAGTCATTCTCGCAATGGACAACAGACGAAAATAAACAAGCCCAGTATGATGTAAAAGCTAGATATATAATTTCATTTGCCTTAACCCTAGATGAGTTTTACAGGATCTCAGTCTGCACAAGTGCACAAGGTATGTGGGAAATATTGCGTGTGACCCATGAAGGATCGAACGATGTGAAAAGGGCACGCAAGAACTCCTTGATTCAAGAATACGAAATTTTTCGGATGCAACAAGGAGAAACTATCTACGATGTGCAGAAACGATTTACACACATCGTCAATCATCTAACAGGTCTAGGTAAAACTTTTGACACTGATGAATTAAATATAAAAATTCTTAAATCCTTGAACAGGACTTGGCAGCCGAAGGTGACAGCCATCACGGAGTCATAAAATCTTACGACAATGACGATGGCGACCCTATTTGGAAAGCTGAGAGAGCATGAGCTTGAACTGGGTAGACTAAATGAAGAAGATATTGGAAGAAAGAAGAACATTGCCTTCAAAACTGAAGTGGTTAAAGGCAAAAAGCAAAAGGAAGAAGAAGATTTAGATGACGATGAAAATCTTAGTCTTATGATTAAGAAGTTTACAAAATTCATGAAGACCAAAGGTAAAAATCAATTCAAGAATAACAAGAAGGATAATCAAGGATCATTCTCAAATTTCAAATGCTACTGATGTGGAGAATCGGGACACGTCAAGGCTGATTGCATAAATTCAAAGAAAAGTGAAGAAAAGAAGGGCAAAAAATTCTTTAAAAAGAAGGCATACATAGCATGGGAAGACAATGCCTCAAGCTCATCAAATTCTAGCGATTCTGATAATGAAGAAGCAAATCTATGTTTGATGGCTAATCACGATGATTCTGACAGTGAGGTAAATTCTACTTGCTATGAAAATGACTATGATGATTTGTATGATGCTTTTCAACAATTACTTGTTAAATCTAGTAAATTGGATACTGCTCATAAAAAGTTAAAATATGATTTTAAAGATTTACAAAGTAAATTCGAAAAATCTCTCTTGAAGAAGAATTTTTAAAAAATAAAATTTCAATATTAGAAAATAAAGAAAAAGAAATTGTTGAATGTGCTTCATGTAAAACTTACATGTTTGATATATGTATTTTGGAGAAACATCTTGAAGATGCCTTAGAAAATAAAAATTGTGAAAAGTTTAATCTCAAGAAAAACCCAAATAAGACCAAGCATGCTCATAATCAAAATGTTAAAAATAAAACTAAGAGAACTCGTAGAGTTTGGGTAGAAAAAGGAACATCTCATTCTATGAATACATATGCATGTACTGCTACATGTTTTTATTGCATGAAAAAGGGTCATACTTCAAACAAATGCAATATTAAACATTTTGGTGTTCCAAATGGGAAGTATCATTGGGTACCTGTTCATAAGTAGATATTTTTATTCGAAGCCCAAAGACCCAAACAAGTTGTTGGGGACCTAAATAAATTGTTTCCTTATTTTGCAGATGACTTCTAAATCCAGAAGATCAATGTGGTATCTTGACAATGGTTGTTCAAGACACATGACTGGAGACAAAAAAAAAGTTTAAGAACTTTAAAAGAAAGGAACAAGGATTTGTCACTTATGGGGATAACAACAAAGGAAAAATACTTGGAATCGGTGATGTAGGTGGAGGAAATACTTTGGAGATCAAGGATGTACTGTATGTGGAAGGACTGAAGCACAATCTCCTCAGTATAAGCCAATTATGTGATAAAGGACTCAAAGTAATATTTGAGAGTGACTACTGCAGTATTCATCAAAAGGACTCCAAAGAAGTAACCTTAAAAGGTATGAGACACAATAACATTTACTTCATTGATCTTGAAAATGCATCATCTAGTGATATAACTTGTTTGGTTGTTAAAGAAGAAAATCCTTGGTTGTGGCATAAACGAGCTGCTCATATTCACATGCAACAATTAAACAAACTAATTTCTAAAGAATTAGTAATTGGATTGCCAAAAATAAAGTTTGAAAAAGATAAACTATGTGATGCATGTCAAAAAGGAAAACAAGTAAAATCTTCATTTCATTCAAAAAATGTGATTTCTACATCAAAACCTTTAGAACTCTTGCATATGGATTTATTTGGTCCTTCAAGGACAAAAAGCTTTGGAGGAAATTATTATGCTCTTGTTATTGTTGATGATTACTCAAGATATACATGGACTTTCTTTCTCACACTAAAAAGTGAGGCATTGAAAGCTTTTAAAAAATTTGCAAAAGCAGTTCAAAATGAAAAAGATTTGAAAATTAAAGTTTTAAGAAGTGATCATGGTGGAGAATTTCAAAATGAATTGTTTGAAAGCTTTTGTGAAGAAAACGGAATTATGCATAATTTTTCTGCACCTAGAACTCCTCAACAAAATGGAGTTGTAGAAAGGAAAAATAGATCTTTAGAAGAATTAGCTCGCACAATGTTGAACGAATATGAT
>Ga0214545_1000238_pt1 | contig 76184 bp, 60 predicted proteins | sample CNSS4metaG_FD_160064 | JGI IMG/M metagenome (GOLD analysis project Ga0214545, IMG submission 160064) | Root nodule microbial communities from cowpea collected in UCLA plant growth center, Los Angeles, California, USA - CNSS4 | ecosystem: Host-associated > Plants > Roots > Nodule | place: USA...
TAACTCGATTTTAATATATTATTTAAAATAATTATATACAATATATTTTGTTAAAAAAATATATAAATAATTTAAATAAATTTTTATCATAAAATTAATTAAAAATTTATTTAGTTTTATAAAAAAATTTATTAAATTTAATTATATTTTTTAATTTTTAAAATCTCGTGCCCCGTGCATTGCACGGGTAAAAGTACTAGTTTGTTTACATGACACACTTAAACACACAATAATTACCACATCAAAGAGATTTTAAGCAAGTATAAAGAGAGAGACATCAATCATTGTCTGAGAATTTTACAAATGTGATTTTGTGTTTCATCCATACTCATGCATTTACTTGGGCAAGACCAAAAATCTCATTAGGATCTACTTTATTTTGCTTGAAAATTATCACATTCCTTTGTTTCCAAATTTCCCTATAATTGCTAACCACATTCTCTCCCATACAATTTTTTGTCTCCTATTAAGGTTAACAAGACAAAAGTGTTAGAAGTTGTTCCTTACCTTAATATGGGATACAATGCTTAAGCCCAAACCACTTATGACACATATTCCATACTTTTTAGGATTCTCTATATGAAATGAATAAGTGTTCTACGGTCTCTTCACATTATAGACAAAACTCACAAAGGCTATGTTGTAAGAGAATCTCCCTCAGTATTAGTTTGGTCTTTGTTGGAAGCTTATCCAAAAACAACCTCCAACCTAATACTTGTGCCTTCGGTGTAATTCTCGTTTTCCACAATATTTCAAATGCTTTATTCTCTCCCCCTTCGGACGTTCCTTGTAGCCTATTGTAGGCAGACCTAACCGATAACACACATTCTCCATCTTCCTTCCATTTTCAAATATCTGGATTCCCTTTGGTATAACTTTCAACCATTCAGTACTAGAATCACGAATGTTATCACTGCTCTCCCGATTTGCATGACCGAAAAATCAACCAATGCTAAGTTATCACCATAACATAATTAAAGAGGGATTGACCACTAAATCATGATTAAGTCATGATTAGGCTCTCCTTAGTCACCCGATGAGTAAAATTCCAATAAAAAAATACCATATAAGAACTCAAAGGGAGTGGGTTTTTCTCTAAATTTATATTTGAAATGTAGTTTAATTTTTTATCTGAATTTATATTTAAAAAATAAAAATAGAAAATATATATTCATATATATATATATATATATAGATATATATATATATAGATCTGTAAGTATAAAAAATTGTGATATTCCGACTAGTAATGAGATTGGTTTTTTTAAATAAAGCGCGTAGCATACAAATAATACATGAACTTGTCTAGTTATCATTTTTATGTTTTAGACTGACTTTAAGATCACCTTTTATAATAAATTTTCTTCCATTAATTAAAATCTATTAGAAGACATGGTTTTCGAATAAATCGTGAAACACGCTAAATTTTGTAATTTTTTAATAATATTTTACAAAAAAAATATTTTAATTTATTTGTATGAAATCATTAAAGAATGAGATTGAAAATAGTCGTGAATATGAACACTCCGTACCATTAGCTGTATAACAACAGTGTAGGATGCACGCTTACTGCAAACTTTTCAACCATTTCAATCATTTGTTTCAACATTTTGTACTTTTTTATATTATTTGTTTTACGCGTTTTTTATTATTAAATATCGAATAAACTTTAATTTCAGTAATATATTTATTTATAAATATTTTCATAAACACTCATATTCCATTCAAAGAAAATATTCATTTGTTTTCTTCTCCAAATTATTATTATTGAACTGCACTCAACATTTTTATTTCTAAAAGTACCAAATCAGTTGCATTAATTTATTTTTTTCTCCATACTTGGAACTTATGACGGAATGATGATGACAACGAATCGTTCTTTCCCATATGCCCATTTCCAATTCATAATGGAAAATTGCAATTTATAAAATAAAAGTTAGGTGTGATATTAATTCACCACTCAATGGGCTTTTTCAATACACCATCTTTTTTACACATGCAACATATCTTCCAACTTCTTTTTATCCTCAAGTTATTTTACATACAATTGGTTGTCATGCCATGTCACTTTCATGCCACCATCAATTACAATGTTAAATCGGATAATCTTTCCCTCCATTACTTCTACTCATGTTCTCTGAAACTTCTATATCGATAAAAAGTAAGACAAACAATTTTATAATATATAAGAGAAGTGTAAATTTCATTTTACAAACTGGTTTTGTAAGATTGAGTGAATCATTCAACCCCACAAAATTAGAATAAAACAATTTCATAATATACAAGTACGGTGAAATACCTTACAAACTGATTTTGTGGGATTAGGTTAAACTTAAAGTCCATTTCTAACCAACTACCAAAATCGTAATAAATATTATATCATAATCTTTATATCTGATTAAACATTTTAGGTGTAAAAAGTAGTTTCCATTGTATCATAACCCAACAGCCCATTTGCTTCTCACCATAAAATAAAATAAAATTCTTATAACATGGAATCTTTTTGTCTTTTGTTCAACTTGCTCATGCGTGTATAATAAACATATATGTGTATTTTGGTTGCATGCATATATGTTTAGCTTTTAATAGTTATTCTTTAAAAGTTTTCTATAGATAATGAGTTGCTTTTACACATTAAACTAATAATAGTAATGTAATATACATGTCTGGTACTCGGTAGAGAGAGGTTTTCAGAAAGTGAGGTAGAATATTTTTCTTGAATAAAGGAAAATAGAATTTGAAAGATATAAAAAGTGATGGTAAATAGTACTTGATAATAATATATGATGTAGAATTTGACAATCACTGATCGTTGTTTGGCCCTGGATAGAGAAATAGGTAGGAAGTAATAACTTAATAAGCAATTAGTTCACGAGTTGAGAGAGACAATGAAAGCAGCCTCCACAAGATAAGGGTTTGTTTTATTGTCATTAATTTAAGATTTTTAATTTGAAGTGTTGACATTGTAAATGCCTTTTCTCTGCAATATCGTCATATGCTGAGAGATTTCTCTGTATTGGCTGTGAAAATTGCATAATGGGAATGCATTAAAGTTTGTAATGCAGCTAAAAAAATAATGTAAACAATACCGAGACACTACAAAACAAATCACCTACCTTGCACTCTTTTCTCTGAGCTGTGCCTCTGGCTCTGGCTATGGCTGAGACTGTGCCTGCCATGTGTTCGAAACTTTGTTCTCAAATCTAGCACACCTTTTCATCATATAAATCAGAGCCTTTAAGCAAAACCAAGTTTCCCAAACTCAAAAATAACCTCACTTTCCCCCTTTGTTCGTCAAAACATGGTACCAACCTCCTCACTTAAGTGTGTTCTTCTCCTCTTTTATTATACTTCTTCCTTTAACTTGTTAACCCTCCTGGCTGTGCCCTCAACATAGGAGCTGAAACCACTGGAGTAGCTGTCTCTGTGGTAATCTTCTTGTTTAATTTTTACAGCATCCAATTCCAAACAAATTAATTAAGCCTTAAATTAACATATACAGCTAGTACTTTTCCTAATTCTCTTTTTTTTTATTGTTCATCTGCAGAGCAAAGAGTGCAGTAGACAATGTGAGTCAAGTTTCTGCTCAGGTACAAGACTAACTCTATGAGTGTTTTTCTTCTTATTTTTAAGATTTGGCTGATTGGATTAAGGTATAATTTGTTCAATAACACTTTGGAATTTGGAATGACAGTGCCTCCATTATTGCGATATGGCAAATAGTGTGGACTTTTGTATAGTGGGTGCCCTGGTGAAAGACCTTGTGATGATGGCCTTGATGCTTGTTGTATGAAGCATGATCAATGTGTGCAAGCCAAAAACAGTGAGTTCTCTAATAGCTTTCTAATTAAGACATCTTACATTATGACTTGAATTAGAGAAAGATTTGCTTGAATACTTCCAGTATCAGAATCTATCGGATCTGACTCTTTGTAAGTGGGATCATCTCGTCCCTTCACAGACTAGATGTTCAATTCAGTTTGTTTTTTTTTTTTTGTACCATGTTTGTCTTTATTTTGATAGGTCCCGTATTATCTTAACACTCAGTTTTGAATGATCCATGATTACTTATTTGTACATAAAAAATCTGAATCTGTACTAAATTAGCTCTGATGGTAATGAACCATTGAAATAGATATGACAGGAAATTGAATCGGTCAGTGCATTTGCTTTTGCAAGCACATGGCTTAGAAAATCGTTAGGATGGAGAGGGTGAGAATTAGAAAAGGGATATAGGTAGTGTGTAGTCTAGATTCTTGTTTACCTTCTCTTTTTCTCAAAAAAGGAAGTGGGTTTAAACACAAATTCGTAGAAGTAAAATAACTTTTCCAATGAACTTATATCCCAAAAGTTAGAGTTTTTTATGGAAATTAATAATAAAAGTTTCACTCGTTTAGAAGAAAAACAAAAACAGAGCTGGACCAAACCCTATATTAGAAGAAAAGGCAAAATATGCATCTCATTATTGTACAAACCAATGTTCAAAAGCAGATAACCCAAGGAATTGTTTCCGAAGTCTTCAATTAAAATGAAATAAAGATGACGGTTGATAGGGATTCTTTACTTAATTGCTTTTTATCAGTATACTAATGAATCCAGTAAATGCCATGAAGTTGATGAACATAAATAGAAACTAATCGTGATCTTTCATCTATTTACTTCTTTTTTGAATGACCGATTCCTTGGCTTGATTATGAAGATGACCCTCATTGCATCCCTTCTCCTACACTCAAACAACATGCATAAGAGGACATTCGAGTGATAATTACAACTAACAGTCAACTTTGTACCCCACAAAAATTATTATTGAACTATTTTTGTCGAATACTGAAATCTTGTAGACTTGTGTAATTGAACAATAAAATCCAATTTCGCTTTATTGACTAAGTGGGTTGGTTTTCCATCCGAGATTCTCACTTAAAATTACCTAAAAAGCAACTCTTAGTTACGTTGTGTAATTAATGATTGTTTTATGCAGATTACTACCTAAGCTAAGAATGTAGCCAAGCATTGATAAACTGTATGAATAACTTCAAGAACTCGAGGGCTCCTACATTCAAAGGAAACACGTGCGATGTGGATGATGTTGTTGAAGTAATACAATTTGTGATGGAAGCCGCTTTACTGGCTGGAGGGATTCTCCACAAGCCCTAGAGAGTATGTTGTTTGTCTGTCTATCTGTCTTGTCAAGTCTCAGCAAAAAATAGATATTTTCTCGTTCTTCCTATTGTTTTTAGTTGCTCTCTTACCAAATTAATCAACCTTTAATGCTTCATTTTATTTGTTCACAACCAATGTACTCTTTTCGCACAACACTCTTATTATTAGGTAAAGTATGTTTAGACATTCTTGTGATCCCCCACCTCCTACAAATGTACACTGCAAACACATTTTTTGTTTCTTCGATTTTCCTTGTGATGGAATTAGTTTCGCTTTTTAAAAGATTCGTTTAAAGTTTTCAATGGTTACTATTTTCATATATAAACTATAAACAAATATAGGTAAGCATGGCTAAGCCAACCCCATCTTGAAAGTAAATTTGAACATCAAAGTTCATGAAGCAAACCTTCTTTTCTACAATTTTGTTTGTTTGGTGATTGTGTCCAACTAATAATCGAGGATAAAACACTTGTTTGTTAAAGATTTTATCCATGAGAGTTCTACTTTCTTACGTTACAAGGCAAAGTTACTATAGCTTTGAACAAAAGCTTCTCAAGCGTTTTACTTGGTTTTCCGTCGAAATAGAGCTTAATGGATGTTTGGCTATATGCAAAAATATCCTTTTATACTAAGAACTAATCATAGCTTTGAGAAGTCGAACATCATTGTAGTTAAAAAAAATACGCTGTTTTTTTATTTTTCAGAATGCAGTCTACATTTTAGGGAGAAAAAGGAAGTTAAAGTAGATTAAATGCATTTGAGGCAGAGTAAAGCAAAACTGCAATACAGGTATTTGAATAACACCAGTCATTTTGTATAGATATTGCTGCTGGTAGAGACTACAAGTCAAATGCTGAGCAAGCGATAGGCGAGGATACTGAGTTTGTAAAGGTATCACTAAAACAGAACTCTAGTAAGGAAAAAGTTAATTACATGGAAGTGAAACTCATAAGCAGGATATATCCTATATCCAACTGAGTAAGTGATTCCTTTCTCTACTTTCTCCATTGCTTATGAAACCAGTGTCGATTTCCTGTCTGTTTCTACACCTTTTTTAGGCTTCACGGGTGGCAATTTGTCTAACACCCAACTTGGTGAAGAACCAAGCCACAGCCCTTCACCAGTTTCTTTGTGCTTGAAATCAGGAGCTTTTTCATTCCTCTGATGATAAAAATGAGCTATCAACTCATTACACAAAATCCAAAACAGCGATATAAATTTGTAAATATTTAAGAACATAAGGACAATTCAGAAAATGGGTTACCTTATCTACTCTATTATCCCACCATTTAGCCGGATTTTGCACCAAATCATTCCAGGAAACATCACCACCTAAAACCAGGTTGAGACATGCGTACTTCAAAAAACAAAATATGATGACCAAAGAAGTGAAATTAAAGTAGGACACGAGGAATCTTAAGTTGAAGGGCCAAAACAAACACGAGACACTGGGCAAAGATAAAAATGGAGATATCTACACAAACCTTTACTATCCTTTGCTTTTTTGGATTTAACAACCGGAACTTCAAATTCAAGCCCTTTCAGTTTGCTTAAAACAAATGTTGTACAGTTGCTAAGCCAGAGGGAAACACTGCCATCCTTGCGCTTGAAATCAGGGTGCTTTGGATGTACCTGTACTATATAGATAAAGGGATAAAAGGATCCTCCAGATAAATTAGACAAAAGAGAGAAAGATACATCGAGTGAAAAGTCATTAATCACTAGTTCACTACCAATCCATTTTGTTTGCTGTCACGGAAATCCCACCACTGCTTTGGATTATCTACAAGGTCTATCCAAGAACTCATTGAAGAATCTGGGTTTTTCTTCGCAGAGGCTGTTAAAACAAACCAAATTGCAAATTGTTGGAAAGTTCAAACAACCCAATTACGGACATACTTATACTTACATATTGAGTGTTTCGGTTCAGGTTTCAGATCAATTGTCACTAACTCTAATTTCTCTTGGACCCATTTGGGAGTTGAGCTACTGATAAAGAGTAATTCACCATTTGTCTTTCTTTCAAAAGCTGCACCTTTTGGATTCTCCTACATTAATTTGTAACGGATGTCAGAAAACAAATTTGAAGGAAGCATCATCAATAATAGCCAAATATTAAAGGTGCATGACAAAACCAATCAAGGAGAAAACTTCCAACCTCTGTTGAACGAAGATCCCACCATTCAACGGGGTTATCAAGGAGATCCTTCCAAGAATTGTCTTTGTCCAGCTCTTCACTCTGCTTGGCACGGATATCCTTCCTTGATGGATTGATGTCATGCTCCTCACTTTCTAATAGGATAGAAACAGAACATGTCAAAAAGAAATACCAAGTTCACGGAAGTCACTGCTAAAACCACACCACACACTATCAAAATTTTCAATTTCATCTAACATAATGAATACTAGCTATCATCCTCTAATTAACTTGCTCTGTTGGGTTCTTTTCTTGTCTGTTTTGGAGCATACATAAATATAAATTGTATGCATTTAAGAAAGAAAAGCGTTATTGCGGTATCAATATATGAAGTATTGCTGAGACTAGAGGACATTAAGGTAGTAAACGAGAAGGGAGGACTTACGAGAGAAAGGAAGTATTTTGGTGGTTGAAGATGCGGTTGTAGTGTTGAGTTGGGGATATCCTTGAACAAAGTTGAGGGTTTGCACCATAACCTGTTGTAGATAGTGAAGATGAAAAGTGGGAGTGTAACAAAAGATAAGATAGTATAAGAAAGAGAGGTACCTGGATATTGGTTTGATGGTGGTGGTGTTGGGGGTGTAGTCCATGAGGATCAGTGGTGAGATTTCCAGCAATGTGGATGAAATCATTGAGTTTGAGATGGCATTTGGCGGTATGAGCGAGATCACCCTCGAACAGAAGCGGAATCCTGAAATGGGGAGATAGAGTAGTTATTACAGGAACAGCAAAGAAGAGAAAGGAAACAGAGAGAGCAACGTACGAGAGGAGAGGAGAAGAAGGGGACTCTTGGCGCGTGATGACGGCGGTGGCCCAGGCGTTGCCTTCGGGAGATTGGTGGAACTGAAGGGGCGTGAGTAGCTGACCGATGAGATTGACGGCGTTAGCCAGTTTGGGCTGAAAAGGAATCTCCGGCGGGGTGGGTTTGGAGCGGCGAGTGGCGTAGGAACGGAGAAAGAGAACGAGAAGGGAAACCGAAGAATCCCTGCCACCTTTGCCAAACTGTTGTCGCACCCAATAATTCATTTCGCTTACTGCGCACGAATGAATGAAACCAACACGTTTTTTTTAGGTTACCTAATTTCACTTCCCTCTCCCTCTTCGTTTGAAACTATTGACAAATTAATTAAATTTTAAGACTTTCAAATTTTAAATTACTATGCTTGCCTCCAAGTCCTGCTCCAAATTATGTTTATCCTGTTTTGTTCTTGAATAGAATACCTATGCTTATTTATAATCAAAGCATGTTCTTACTAAAGTTTTGTGCTTTAGCAAACATTTTCTGTTCGATAATTAAGGTTTTCATCCATAGTTGTGTAGCAAAGGAAACTAGGTTAAGTGTTGACCTTTCATGAATGGTTGTTATTGGTGTATTTTAAAACATGTATAAAATGTCGCTTCAAACAATAAAAAACAGTAAACTTTGAATTATCTAAACACGTATTACATAAAACGTAGTTTCGTTGATGGTGGGAAGATAAGAAGATCCGAGGAGTGGAAAAAAGAAGTGATGGGAGGAGAAAAAGAAGAAGCTTCAAGAACTCCATTGCTCTCCGACAGAAACCCTTCCACTTGGACATATGGCAGTATCCTGGTGGTGGCTTCCTTGTGGCTCCTGGTGGCCCTGTCCCTAGCCCTCTACTTCTCCTCAGCCCCCGTCTCCTCCTCGCAGCTCCCTCACCCCGTCGTGATCCTCGTTTCCTCCGACGGCTTCCGCTTCGGATACCAGTTCAAAACCCCCACTCCCAACATCCGCCGTTTGATTCAGAATGGCACGGAGGCTGAGACCGGCCTCATCCCCGTCTTCCCCACCCTCACATTCCCCAACCACTACTCCATCGTCACCGGCCTCTACCCTCCCCACCACGGCATCGTCAACAACCTCTTCTACGACCCCATCACCTCCGAAAAGTTCTCCATGTCCAACCACGACCCCAAGTGGTGGCTTGGCCAGCCCCTCTGGGAGACCGTCCTCCTCAACGGCCTCTCCGCCGCCACCTACTTCTGGCCGGGCTCCGAGGTCCACAAAGGCCCATGGAATTGCCCAGAGGGCTTCTGCCAACCCTACAATGGCTCTGTCCCCTTTGAGGACAGAGTCGACACCGTTTTGAGCTACTTCGATTTACCCCCTCACCAAATTCCCTCTTTCATTACTCTATATTTTGAGGATCCTGATCATCAGGGTCACCAGGTTGGACCTGATGCTGCTGAGATCACTGATGCTGTTGCCAGAATCGACAGCTTGGTTGGGAGGCTCATCGATGGCTTGGAACAGAGAAGCATTTTCGAGGATGTTCATGTTATTTTGGTCGGTGACCATGGCATGGTAGGTACATGTGATACAAAGCTTGTCTCTTTGGTTGATTTGGCACCTTGGGTGGAGATCCCTCGAGATTGGATCCAGTATTACACCCCATTGCTGGCTATTCGCCCTCCTCCTTCCGTTGATCCAGCGTATGTTGTTGCTAAGATGAACGAAGGGTTGAGCTCTGGGAAGGTTGAGAATGGGGGGAGGTTGAAGGTTTATCTGAAGGAGGATTTGCCTGAGAGGCTTCATTATTCGGACAGCGATCGGATTACGCCCATTGTTGGTTTGGCTGATGAGGGTTTCAAGGTTCAGCTGAATCGAACGGGTAAGAAGGAATGTGGCGGTGCTCATGGTTATGACAATGCGTTTTTCTCCATGAGGACTATTTTTATTGGACATGGTCCTAGGTTTCCCAGAGGGGGGAAGATACCCTCCTTTGAGAATGTTCAGATTTATAATCTTGTTACTTCCATTCTTGACATCAAGGGTGCGCCTAATGATGGCTCTGCCACGTTTCCGGATTCTGTTCTTCTGCCTACTACTGCGTGACAACGTAAATTGTTGATTTCCAATCAGAATTGAAGTTTCACATTCATTATCTATCTTCACCTTTAATGCATTATTATTATGCAGGTTGTTGAGATGAAACTTAACTTTTGTATTGCAAAATAAATAAGATGTTGCAGTTTCTGAAATGGTGAATTTAGATGTTGCAGTAGCAATAAGTGTATAATGTATTAATTTCTTGGCTTAATTCAGTTATTGGGCTGGAAGCCTAGTAGAAACTGCATTATCTGTGGAAAGGGACAGCACCCAAATGACATATATTACTATGTTGTTTGGTTCTATGAATGGATCCACATGCAATATTTCCCTTTTGGATTGATGTTGAGTTCTATATTACTCTACCCTTTTGCTGCTATTCTGTTTTTAGGAGTGGTAAATCATGTGTTTCAACTTTTTTTCAAATGGCTAATGATTGTTGTCTACTTGTCTCCCAGCTCCCAAATGTTAGACACTGATTCCATTGTTAACTTTGGCATTTCACTGAATTGGTCCTCTTTCCATTTCAGTTTGGAAAATGTCTTTGATGACAGTACTTTTCATTAACTCACTGATATACTCTACTCTTTTACTCTCTGTAAATATTTCTGGCGTATTACTTGTATGATCAATGAATCAATGGTGCTACTTTTTGTATTCTGAAGTTGCTAATCCATTTCACTCAATCCTACATGTGGGAAAAATTATTGCTAAGTCATTGCTGCTAGATGAAGCTACTGCTATATAGTAAAAGCAATTAGCATAAACCCTTATGTTATCCTTGTTTTGGGAATATTATTCTTGCAGGAAAGTATACACTAGATTAATATTCATCCGTATATTTCATGAAAACTTAAACCAAAAGCTTCCTTCAGTTACTGTTTAGTTACTGTATGTTAGTGTTGTATTCCATCTATTTCTCACATATAACAGAACACATATTTATGCAGAATTTGTTATTGACAGTAATTTGAACATCTTTTTAAAGAGTTTATAGTTGTAAACAAACAATTTAAAGTAATTTTATTCTGTCATTCAATCTAAGCGTTTTTTTTTCTCCTCATCTTCTAATCACATTTAATAGATTAAAACCAATTTAATCCAATTGAAAAAACCGAAAGTTGATCTCTCATTGTTTAGGAGAAAAATGGGAGAAGAAGAATAGAACATGTCAAAAAAAAAAAGTTAGATTTGTTTTAATTGTTTGGATAAGTAAAATAGATTTTTTGTACTTCTTGAACCATACAATAAAAACCAAATTTATAAACTCACTTTGTTTTTAAGGAAGAAATTAACGTTTTTAACAAATTAATTTTTCGTAAATACTTTTTCTCTTTGAAATTCTGCTCAGATAATATTTTTATGTAAGCTTTTTTAATTTAATCCAAGCAAGAAGTTAAGAATTCTCAAAAAGGTACTTTTTACAATATACTTCAAGAATCATTACCATTTTTTCTAATTTTTTAACAATATCAAAATATATTCTCATAATCAATTGTTGAAGCCTTCAATTCAACCAAAAAATGTTGAATAATAACATAATGTAATATTTTTAACAGTAAACCAATAAAACATTATTATTAATATGATTCTTTGAAATAATCATTATAAAAATTATCATACATGTTATCGTAATATTATGGGTTAAATATGTTTTTTGTCTCTTAAGTTTAAGTTAATTTTAGAATTAGTTCATTTCAAAACTTTTGACCAATTTAGTCATTCATTTTTCGAAATACGTGGATTTAATCTTTAAAATCAAATTTTGTTAGATTTATTTGATGTTGCGTACGCATATCAGAATTGTATTTGAATTGTTTATATCGTTTGACATATTTTTATTTTAATGTTAAGTATTTTTGCTTTAATGTTAAGTCAAATACTATTATGAAACGTGTTTGAAATGTCAAATAAACTTAACAAAAATTGATTAAAAAGATTTAAATCTACGAACAAAAAATAGAAAATTAAATTAGTCTAAAGTTTTGAAAAGTTCTCATTCCAAAATTTTCTTAGAGTTAAGAAGAAGAAAAAAAATTTCAAAATTATATAGTTTTCAATATTTATCTGTGAAGTTGAATTGTAGAAAATAAAAGAAATTTTTATATTGGAATAAATAGAAAATAAGAAATGATGAAGGAAAAGAAAAAAATGCGAAGAGAGAAAGAGTGAGTTGTAGGAAGACCATTGATTTTTCTGTTGTTCTATCGCATCATATCATCATCACCATCCTCATGTGATGTTGTAGCGCTCTTCACTCTCAGAGCGCGTAAATGGCACATCTTCACCTTCTCCGATTGCAATTCCGATTATCCTCTTCCTCTACCTCTCTCTTCACCGCCCCTAACTCCGCCTCTGCCACCACCCTCTTCTCTCCCCTCGCCTATTCTTCGCCTGCACCACCGCCTCCTCCCACTCTTGCTTTCGCGCCCAGAAAGCACCTTCCCTCTTTCAAGGTCACTTTTTAACCCTTCCCTTATTCTCTTCATTCTCAATTAGGACACTCTCGTTAACTAACTTTATTGCATCTCTTCTTCTTAGCGTTCTCCAATTACGCCCCCATTTTCAATCGCGGTTAATTGCCGCCTTTGGAGCAGGACAAGCCCTATACTTTACTGTTGTTACTATCATTATTATTTTGTGGTCAACCCTATATTTAGTCCCTTGCAAGAGGGTATTGCTTAAAGAGTGAAAATTGCCGCACAACTATCCCGATTGCATGTATTTCATCAATCAAATTACTCATACCTTATGGACTAATTCATCCATCCAATGCATATTTCAAAACGTGTACGCGCTAATTTTCATCTTTCCAGGACTAATATAACCTCTAGTGTATCTTTGAAAGGGTAACTTCGTTGCTTGCTCTATTAATTTTGGTCATAGGTTGCTGATGTACGGCAGAACAGTTTAGCTCTCACTCATATCTGCATGCTACTGTAATACAATATACAATACTATTGACATTTTAGAGCATGCTAAAATAAATTATTTTAATAGCCATTTTTTTGTTACCATTTGAGGAGTAGAATCAAGTTTTGCCCAGGACTGTTTGCCATTTTAGAATGCTCTGTCTTTCTCAATGTGATTATGCTATTAGTTTGCAGTGATCACCAGTGTGTTATGTAGTTGGATTAACTAAACAGCTTTAGTTGCTTGCTTGATTAGGGTTGCACAGGAAATTGAGTGCTATTTATTCAGACCCTGTGACTTCCCCAAACGCCGTCTTTAGAAGTTGCTTCTTTGTGATATTTATTCTAATTTTATCTTTGGACATGTGTAAAATATAGTGGTTGATGCTCATCTGCTGCTGCTATTTGTTGCTGACTATTGGTATTAATAATTTTCCATTGTAATTTTGTGTTTGGTCCATTCCATTCTATGCAGATGTTCTCACTAACTAGACCGTCTGAGATAGCTTATGAACTTTAGAATGTTTCATTTACTGATGTGAATCAGTGCTAGGATATTTTTTCCCTTGGTATTTATTGGTAGAGTTTCCAAGTGAATAAGTTAATTATTTCGAAATCAGTACAGAAAAGGAAGCCTACTGATGACTATACTTTGCTTTTACTATGTCTCGACTGTTAGTCAATTTTTATGGATTGCTGAAGTATGATGTGTTTTTCCCAGTCTTTTGTTTGATTTTACTCACCTCACTTCAGGTATGTGCAACTGTTGCTGAAACTGGTCAGCCAAAATGGTGGGAAAAGAATGCACCAAACATGGTTGATATTCACTCCACGCAAGAATTTCTGAGTGCTTTGAGTCAAGCTGGAGATAGACTTGTTATTGTTGAATTTTATGGAACTTGGTGTGCTTCTTGCCGAGCATTATTCCCTAAGGTCCTCTTTCTTCTTGACTTTCACCCTTTCATTCTTATACTTTTCAGAAGATTTTTTATTTCCTGCAACATATGCTCTCAACTGTACTTTGTTGATAACATGTTCAAAATTGAACAAGATGTAAAATTATCAGTGATCTAATGTGCATGGTCATCCAAATACTATATTATGGGCTGACGTCTTAATTAGTGGATAGTGTGATATTGGTCTGAATTGCTATGAATGTACTGATATGGATGCTTGGCGTTCCTGTCTATGCCATGCTGGTCCTGCTATACTGACATAAATTAGAATAGGATCTGAACGTGATGGAATGAAAGAGGCGATGTTTGAGATACTGTCTGCAGTCTGCACCCACACCTTCAAAACATATTTTTTAATTTGAATCAGATTTGATAGTGACCACATATTAATTTCCTTTTTTAGAAAGAAAACTCCTTTTAGATGAGGTTTAGTAACAGTTATGTAAATGGCTGGTAACATGTCAAATGTGGGTTAACTTGGGTAACATGTTATACGTGGTTCGAGGGGTGGTACTGTTCTGCAAGTAAACATTTTTTTCTTTTTCTGTCCATGTAAAAATGAAGACGTTGAATTGCACTGGAGAATCACTGGATATATGTTTTCATGATCCTTGATCGACTTGCTTTAGAAGTCTCTGGTCTGTCTCATTTTCATTTCCAGTTCTTATTCTTGATTGAAGACTACTATATCAGCATCTTGGTTTTCTAATTCATGTTGAAGGTTTCGTGATCTGTTTTGGTTCTTATTGTGCACAACAATGAAGGCGAGAGGAAAAATTTAATTAAGTAAAATGTTCTTCTAATAGGGACCAAAGTGAGGAAATGGGACCTTTGTTAGATCAATTGAGTATTTATCCTACAGTTTAGAGAGTATATTTGCAGGCAATTTGGTTGAACAGTGGTAAGAAAGGCAGAAATTGAGACAGCTGGAAAGGGGCATGTGGCTGCTAATCCTTTGCATCAGGAGTGGAGAAAAAGCTCGAGGCCCAAAATAACCAACAGTAGGATGTGAGTTCATGATTGGTCTAGCTAGTAATATTGAAATTTGATTAGGGGAGAGAGAAGGTATCGAAAAAAATAATTCTGGTCCGCTCCTCTGCTGTGGGTATTCTGTGCTCTCTGAAAACCTAGTCTCTGCATTCCAGTTTTTATTTCATGGTATTTGCTCCTCTGAAATTCTGCCATATGTCAGCAGCCCTCCCTTCCTTGTGAGAAAAGTCCATCAGCCATAATACAAATACAGAGTTGAGCTCTCTTTTTGTTCTATTACATTCGTATGCAATTACATTGGTGCTTTCATTGATTCATGGCTGAAAAAACTTGTGTAAAAGGAACTCTAGCGGTTATTGGACACTATGGAAACATGAGATTAGGAGTATGCTAGGTGGTTTGAAACTTTGGAGTCAGCCATGGATGGGTACTCAAGCAAAATACCGTTCCAGAGTCTAGTCTTGTTGTTGCTCCCATTTATCAACCATTTCAGGTAACGAGTTTTAAGCTTGATTTCCCTCAGATTGATGGATCAGATGTCCTTTTGATGGATCTCTAAAGCTAAACAGTTGTTCAGTTATTACAATACACCAGATGGACATCATTTAACTGTTGTTGCAATTCATCTAGACTAGGAGGTCGTGCCTTAGTTAGTATCACATGATGATTAGCATCAATCCGTTTCATTCATGGTTTACCTTATGAATATCCCAGAGCACAACTCTTTAAAATTGATGCAAGCCATTATTGTACAGGACTATTTTGTGCAATTTACAGCTCTTGGAAATAGGGTCAAGAACATAACCCACAAGCAACATTGGACTGTTTTATTGCTGCTGTTAAGCTAAAGATTTGTATTGCTCAGGCCCCAACCACCCTATTGAAATTCCCTAGCCAAGCTATATAAAGAGAAGTACGTTGCTAAACCATGATCTTATAATTTTAACCCTTGGCCTAAAACACTATTAAGGTCAAACCACACAGGCATTCTTATAGCCAGAAACTATTAAATTTAAGCCATGATACAAGAGATGTTGTAGGAAGGGAATACAATGCCTAGCACTAGTCCTTTTTCTTCTCGCATAGTCTTGGTGAAGAAGAAGGATAACACATGGAGATTTTGTACCGACTATAGGGCTGTGAATGCCACTATAGTGAAGGATAGTTTCCCCATCCTTACTATTGATGAGCTCATTGATGAGTTGAATGGAGCTCGGTGGTTTCCTAAACGGCAGCTAAGATTGGGGTACCATCAAGTATCGGTGAAGAAAGACAATAGGCATAAAATAGTCTTCAAAACCCATAGGGCCTTGATGAATGGCTAGCATGCCATTTGAACTCTCTAATGCTCCTGCCACATTTCGGAGTCTCATGAATGAGGTATTCAAGGTCTTTTAGTATGTCTTGGTTTTCTTTGATGACATCTTGGTATCCGGTTCTTCTTGGCCTTTATATTTGCATCAATTGGAGGTGGTATCGAAAATTCTGCTTCAAAGGTTGTCAAAATGTTACTTTAGTTTTCAACAGATAGATCATTTAGGTCATGCTATTTCTGGTCAAGGTGTGGCTATAGATGAAGAAACTGAGAGGTTTCCTTGGCCTTTGCTTGCTAATTTGAAACAACTGAGAGGTTTCCTTGGCCTCACTGGGTACTATAAACGATTCATTAAGGGCTATACAGCTATGGCTGTTCCTTTAACCAATTTGTTGAATAAGGAAATTTTTTTTTGGAATGGTCCAACTGCCATTGAGAGACACATTTCTCCCTTTTTATTCAATTTTGATGGTCGTCTTTTTCCTATAAACAAATGAATTCACTGTCAGTAGGGAGCCTGCCTCCAGATCCAAAGAATAAAGTATTCTTGTAGTGTATCTTCTGTGAATTAATTTGTAATTCTTTTTGCATGCTGCTGAAAGTATATCACACATATCCTGAATCTTGATGTGGATTTGGCAGTTATGCAGAACCGCTGAAGAAAACCCCGAAATTCTTTTTCTCAAAGTAAATTTTGATGAGAATAAGCCAATGTGCAAAAGGCTGAATGTTAAAGTACTTCCTTACTTCCACTTTTATCGCGGAGCTGAGGGGCAGCTTGAATCATTTTCATGTTCACTTGCCAAGGTAATTCTTACAATTTAGTTGGTAATGCTTAGCATTTCTGTCTTCAATTTAAGTAGATGAGCAGCAGAAGTTGATAATTGATGCCTATGATTTTCCCAAGAATGTTTATACCGAAACTTAAGGGAATATTTTGTTTGACAATTTTCTTCTCATCTGGTGTGTTGTTAAATAGTTAGAAAAATGCATAGAACCTAATTATACAGAATGGTAGGAGCCAAATCTTTTAATTTCTTAATCAGCTGATAGTTCATTTGTAAATTACAGTTTCAAAAAATAAAGGATGCCATCGAGATACATAACACGGCACGATGCAGCATTGGTCCACCTGTGGGCATTGGCGATCTGCTTGCTGAACCTTCCTCTGTTGCCAAGGATAGACCTGCGGAATCTGTGTAAGCATAGTACTTGTATCTTGTATTCACGCATTTGTATTATAAGCTATCTCACAGAGGGAAACCCCAAAGAAACTTATAATATATGTACTCTGTATATTTACTACTTTATTTTTTTGCTTTTAGAAGGATGCCTAGCAGAATTGTTTCTTCTGTCTCATTCTTGACCATTCATTAGCTGATTGTAATCGTGTACTTTTAAGCTTCTGTGAAATGAAATGTTATGATTTAATTCTTTTGCTAGGTCTGGCTTGACCGAGGAATTTTTAAACTATCTTAACTTTTAATGTGTGTTTCTTTTAAATATTTGAGTGAGGGAAATGAAGAAATTATCGCCGGATTAGGATAGTAAACTGAACTTTGGTTTATGATGATTTTAAATCATGGCAGTATCTATAAAAATAAAACTGGGAGTGTTAAGATAAATAACCAACTACAAACAACTCACCCGATAACTTCACTCATATTCCAAATCCAGCAGTTCCATTCTGCACTTTTAACAATTTCTTTTTACATCAATTGAATTTGTGAATCCAAAAATCAACAGTTCCAGAATATGATTTTACATTTTGGATTGACTAATTCAAACATGGAAAAAGAAAATGCAAGAACCGATTTTTTGAATGTAGAAAATAACTCTCCTAATGCACTCAGATTCATGCTACCAAACTACGTGTTTGGCCTAACATAACTAATAATTAACATTAACATCGTAATAAATAATTAATGCAAAAAGTATATAATAAAGAAAAAAACTATTACAAAAAATCGATGTATCTTGCCCAAAAAATATAAAATACGAAAACAAAATTCAAACTTTGCTAAATAAATAAATAAAATCCAAAAAAAGTCAAAACTTATTTGTTAAAAATATATATAAATAACTTCAATACATTTTCATCATAAAACTAATTAAGAGATTATTATTTAATTCTATAAAATAAAAAACTTATATTAAATTTAATTATACTTTTATAATTTTAAATTGATCAAATAAATATACTATAATTTTTAAAATCTTGTCACCTGTGCATAAGGTAGAATAGAAATACTGGTATGTATATCGATTACCTCCCTTCGTTTTGATATGTACATCTGATTTTTTTTTTTCTTTTATCATGTATTCCTGTTAATTTGCTCCTACATCAATTTTGTTTTTTTGGTAATATAAAAATATTTATTTATCATGAATTCCGAATTTCGATTTAGAAAAAAAAAATAGTGTTTTGATCTGAGTGTATCATGTGTCGTGAGAGCTTGTCCTAGAAAAGCGAAGAGATCCACAATTTGTTGTGTTGGTGTGTGATTCCATGGTTGAAGCAGCAATGGTTGTTTCCTAAGATCCGCCAAATTGCGTTCCCTCTCTTACCTTCTTCTCAGTAAACACACACAAAATGAAGACATATGGAACAATCTCACAAGAGCCAGAGGCTTCATCAAATCCAGATTCAGTTTTCGTTTCACAGGCGAAAGAGCGCATTCAAACGTCTCTAGGCACAATCAGACCATGGAAAGAAATGCTGCAACCCTCTCATCTCAAACTTCCATCTTCCTTCTACGCTTCAATCCAAAGAATCAACACAAATGCCAGACATTTTCGTGCCAACTACGTCATCATCATATTGTTTGCGCTTTTCCTTAGCTTACTAGAACACCCTGTTTCTTTGATCATACTGGTTGTTATGATGATAGCATGGCTGTACTTGTATTTCCTACGAGACACCCCTTTGGTGATTTTGAGGTTTGAGATCGATGAGCGATTGGTGGTTATCTTTCTGTTGTTGATCACCATTGGTTTGCTTGTACTCACCGGTGTAACCTACAATGTGGTAGTGGCCATGAGTGTTGCCCTAGTGCTTGACCTCCTCCATGCTGTGATGAGGGAAACGGAGGATCTGTTTACCATGGATGAAGAGGTAGGGATTGTGAAGGGTCTTAGAGATGTTGCCATCAAAGTCCCTCTCAGACAACCTGTTTCATCTTCTTTTTCTTCCTCGTCTCAGAACCAAATTCGTTCTCCCTGATACAGATGCATCATGCTATTGCCACGATATTCAATTAGAATCAAGAGGTTGTAAAGGGTCTTTTATATTTCTTGTCACTTCCCTTCTTGATTCAATGCATTGTTCATCCAAAGTTGCATTATCTTTTTGTCATTTCTCTGAAGCTATCTTAATCCAATGCAATGTAGCTTATTGTGACATGTGTTGTGTTCAGAATATTATTTGCCTTTATTGTCTTGACGATGAACCAAATCAATTTTTTGTATTTTTCTGAAGTCAGTAATTGGCTGCATATAAAGATCAAAGGTAACAGTTGCGTCCAAATTGAAACACTTGCTTGCAAATTTCCACTGCAGTTTGTACACATTGACTCGTGGAAAGGTGTCATCGCAATTTAGAGGGTTAGGAAAGCATGATAGTCGTCAAGACTCCACCAAGCTTGGCATCATACCCTGCTGATAGCAACTGCCACAAATGCTTCAAATTACAATTCAGTCAGTTCCAACTACCCCACCACCATTCAATTTTAATACATAGCACATAGTCTAGTAGTTGAATAACCCATGATTCACAAACTCTTATCTTGATCAAAATTTTACTTTTTTTTATATTATCTCCTTTTTTACTCGATCTAAAGGGAAAAACTTTTGCACTCACTACATTCAGAGAGAAATAATAATAATGATTAAGAAGTGTTTGATATAAAGGGAGGTTTATATATTATAATTTATAACTATTATTTTTGTTTTTAACCATAAAGTCAAAGTCTTGTATAATTTCTCACAACATTAATAATTTCGATAAAACCGAGTAGATAAACTCAACATGTGTACTCTGCTTTCCTTCTGATTCTTAAAACGTAACTCTAGGAATGGATACTAAAGAAAAAAAGACAGGATTGATGGGAATGAAAGAAAAACACTTGTCGAAAAGTGTTCCCTGATAATGGTTGGAATGAACCTGAGGAAGGAATGATTCCCACAGAGAGAAATACATTTGTACATACAGAGAGATACTTGACATTTGATGAAGTGGCAAAACATATCTGAACATAAGGTGGCTTAGAAAAGGTAGAATATGGAAGCTCCACCAACTGGAGCAGTGGAAAAGAGTGGTCCAAAAGAAAAGCACTGGTGCATTCAGAGGATCAAAAAAACAACTCTTTGATAGGATGACACTGATATCAACTATTTGCATTAAAAAGGCTTCCTTTAAAGAAGGGGTGTTCTTCTTTCTTGCTATTTTAATGATTAACATAAATTTATGAGGCCAAGAGTTAAATATAATATTGTATACAGATAACAACAGTGACAACAAAAAATAATATTAAAAGCACACAGAGAGGCACAATAATAGCATGGGAAGTATTCTACACCATATCCAAACGTGACGATAAGACAGAGCTATATTTTAATGGTTTTTATTGGAGATGAAAAAAAAAACAATCTTTTTTTGATGGTGTTGTTGCTATGGTGGTTCAAGATGAGATAGGTGAATGAGAAGAGGCGGTGGCGAGGAAGGTCCTGAAGTGGCAGTGAGGGGAGATGGAATGGAGCACCAACCTCGCCGTGGGCTCCTGTTTGATGGCAGCCCCCTCCTTCTCGACCAACACCGCCGCCACAATCTCGTCATAGGCGCCGCCGCCGCCGACAATGAAGGCGACCAGAGCAGCCTGGAGGGGTCCCAGGCTGGGGTTATAAGCAGCGGACTCAATGTAAGAGCCTTTATGGACAGTTCCCTTGGAATCGAGAAGGGCGACGCCGGAGGGGGAGGCGCTGTAGGGCGCGTGGGAGTTATTCGCCGCTTCCAACGCGGGAAGCGTTAGATTATTAGGGTTGGTGTTTTGGGGAATGGGAGTGGGGAGAGAGAGGGCGTTGTGGCGAGGCTCCAAGAGGAGAGGCGCGGTTTTGGGGAGAAGATCGTGGGGGCCGAAGCGGTGGGAGAGGAAGTGGGAGAGAGGGGTGAAGTGAGGGTTGGCGTGGGAGGTGATCAGGATTTGGATGTCGGGGGCGTCGCGGAGTTCCTGGAGGAACTGCCGGCAGTGGCCGCAAGGGGCGGCGGAGACAGCGAAGGAGTCGAGGCGGGTCTCGCCGTGGAGTGCGAGGTTCGTGAGGAGGAACTGCTCGGCGTGGATGGTGTGGTGGAAGGGGAGACCCGGGAACTCCACGTTGACGCCGACGAATATGCGGCCGGAGGCGCCTAGGCCTACGGCGGCGACGGGGAAGTTGGAGATGGGTGGACGGGCGAGGGACTGGGCGGGGGCGACGAGGGAGGGGAGGAGTTTGGCGATGGGAGAAGAATGGGTTTGGGCCTCAGATGCCGATATTACGAATCTGGGCTTGGGCTTGGGCTGCTCCATGGGTTTTTTTGGAGTGTTAATCAATGGTTTTTGTTCCCACAAACAAGGGAGAAAGAGAGAGAGAGGAGGGAGAACTTTTCAAGCCCTGCAACTGTATTTATAGAGACTCTGAGAGCATTTATTCTTCGAATCCCAAATTGCGAAGGATTTTAAAATTTTGTGAATTATAAAATGCGATTAAGATAAACAATATATTAATATATTTTATATAATTACATGGCTGCGGATCTAATCAATTTAAAATGTGACGTAATAGCTTGTATTTTTTTTTTCACACAAGACAAAAACATACTTAACCTAACTTGGTGACCTCAATAATTGAAAATATTCCAATAATCGTTACTTATCGTAGATGATATTTTTGTAGTCATTATCATGATTAGTAAAACTTAATGAGGTTGATTCAATCTAACATAAGCTTAATTAATTAATTTAAACATTCCGTGGACTTGATTAACTGCGTGGAGTGCAGCTGTAAGCCAAAAAGATGGAGTTTCCTTGGAATGCATAGGAAAGTAATTGTGAAGTTTCTTAACCTAATACATAGAATTAAATTTAGAAGTGAATATCTTGCCGTTATCAACTTTGTTTAATACAAAAACTGCTTATGGAGTTCTTACGTTGGTTCTCATCTTAAGTTGCGTGTTACGTTGTAAAAAGCAAATGGAATTGAAGAAGGGAAACCTCTCATCAAAACCACACACATTACAATATGCTTAGTTAGTGGTAACACTCAAATCATTGTTTAGTTTTCTTCATTTGTCGTTTTATTGTTTGAGTTGCTTCTACTTCTTGTCTATCAAACATACGAGAAGTATTATTATTCAAAAGATTTTAAACCAAATTGAACTTCTTTATGCTTATATACTTTAACTTGTCTTTTTTACTAATTCGTATCAAACTTTGTAGTTCTCCAACATTTACTTTCGAGAGGTCTTAGTTTTGGTTTGATATCCCATAAGAAAAAACAACCCTATTTACTGAAAACAAAGGACAAAATAGTACAACCAAACCAAGACTTATTGACGGTCTCAAATTTTTTGTTTCTATAATTAAATATAAATATGCAAAAGTTGTGTTTGATCTCTACATTTGTTTTGGTCAAGAGGTTGTGACATGTGGGTATAAATGTCATTTTTCTTGTATTGAATATTGGCGAGTTGTTTCTTAGTAATTGTACAACAATGAAAGTGCGTAGTTTGCATATTAAATTGCTCTCAAGTTTTTCAAGCAATAATGTAACCTTTTAATTTTATTTTTTATTTGTCTATAATTTCTAGAAGGTGTTGACAACATTGTGTGAACTGTTTTCGTACAATAAATTAATTTTCTGTTTATGAAGTGTCCCACTTAGCTCAAGTCAAATCTGCAGTAATTTCATGCATGATTCTCAAAATGGGTCTACAAGTCATGATTTACTTTCTTTTTTATCTCACACATCACTGTTCCCAACTTTAAATTATATTTTCATGGAAAATACAATAATTTATTTGAAACGAAAAAGGATAGGAAATTAAAAAATTGTTGGATGGTGGTAGTGGAGTTGCAGGGAGCCACGTGTTGCAATATGTTAGAGGTGTTGTGTTGTGTTGTGTGTGGTGAGATGAAGGATGTGTGAGGATAATCCAGCAGTGACAGTGGATGAATTGGTTGGAAGATGGCAAATGTTGTTGGACTAAGGTTGTCATTGCCGGTGTTGGGTTCTGTCTGTGTTTGTTACTCTTCGACCTTTGCCACTACTAAGAAGTTGAATTGGAAAGTTAAGGGTCCTCCTCGTCGCATGGTTTTGGGCCTTGGAGCTTCTTTCTTCTCTCACTTTATGACCATGCTTGGTGCCATGGGTAGCAGCAAGTCCTTCATGGCCTCCGCCAAGATAACGGCTGGTCCCTCTGTGGATGAGGTCACCATTTCATAAATCTTACCCCTAATTGCATCTTTGATCATCTCTGCATGCTCATAGCTGAATGATGAAACTGTATTCATATTCAGCAATTTAGTCAGCGTTGCACAATTTTTTATCTGTTTATTCAGTGCCTTTGGTTTCAATATGTTTGCAGATTGAATTGTGTTTGTTTGTTTCTCTCATTCTTTCTGCTATGTTACCTTTTTACAGTTACTGAAGAATGTCGAATGGCCTGAGCAGTTTCCCTTTAAGGAAGAGGATTTCCAGCGCTATGATGAGTAAATTTCTCCACTAGTTGCTTCAAGAACTGTTATTACATGCTTTTTCTCCTTATAAAGTAATCATTTTGCTTTCTGCATTGTGTTCCATATTTGTTTGTGTAAAAGAATAAAGATTTTTGCATCTTTTGACTTGTACCTTTTTGTTTCTAATGTCATTATTATCTGCTAGTGCTATCTTGAATTGCTGATTCCTTGCTGTTTGTAAGCCACCAGTGGCCTCAAATATTTCTTAATCCTTTTTTTCGTTCTGTTAATCTTTGTGTATAATCTCAAGAAAATCTCCTCTCAGGACTTCAGATTCCTTGTTCTATGAAGCACCTCGATTTGTGACACACATTGATGACCCTGCAATTGCTGCTTTGACTAAGTATTACTCCAAAGTTTTCCCACCTAGCAACACTCCTGGAGTTAGCATCTTGGATATGTGTAGCAGTTGGGTAAGAGTTTTAGTACTATAACTCTGGTCTCTCTGATGTTGCGTTGCATATACATATTGTCATAAATCTCCACTTTGCATTAGGTCAGCCATTTTCCACCAGGATACAAGCAAGAACGAGTGGTGGGATTAGGCATGAATGAACAAGAGCTGAAGAGGAACCCAGTAAGATAATACAGTGTTTTGTGCTCATCATTGATCTTTAATTCAACATTTTAATTTTGACAGAGAAACGGGGACCTATTAATTGAAGTTGCTGATGTTGTAGGTTCTCACAGAGTATGTCGTGCAAGACTTAAATGTGAACCCCAAACTCCCATTGGAGGATAACTCTTTCGACATCATCACTAATGTGGTAAAGATACTACTGTATTATTGATGAAAAGGGACTTCTCTTGTTAAATACATTGACTGTGTCTCTACTAGAATATCTTGCTAAGCATATGTCATGATTTAAGAAACCTTAAGAATTGAATATGCTCTTCAGGTCAGTGTTGATTACCTTACAAAGCCACTTGATGTTTTCAAGGAGATGTGCAGGGTTCTCAAGCCAGGTGGACAAGCCATAATGAGGTGATAATATTTTCCGTCATTTTGAAATTCTATGACGTGTAGAGGAAAAAAGATGGCAAAGAAGGCTACATGAGCAAGCTAAAGGGCCAGACAAATGGATAGAATGATGTATTTTATAGTGAACCTAAATGTTTAAAACCAATGAACTTAGCACAAAGAAATCTGCAAGAAATTTCATACTAAGAAAGGTGCAACTGCAATTGTGTTTACACCATTAATTTTCATAAAAGTGTCTCACTTTTAGTTATAAATGCCACTTTATACAGTCATTTCGATTTTAAATCATATTCAAGATCTGTTACTCCTTGACCACAAAGATTCACTCCCAGATTGTCATAATGCACACAAATGTAAATGTACCTTTATTTCATATTTCATATAAACTAGCACTTCATCTTCACAGCTGTGCCTGCTCTCTTTTAGATGACATTTCATCTGTTATTGATCTTGTACTGACATGCCCTATTCAACTCATGATAACTTCATTGGTGATTTAAGCTTTTCAAACCGATGCTTCTGGACAAAGGCCATTTCTATATGGACATCAACTGGGGATGCTGATCATGTGATGATTGTTGGATCATATTTCCATTATGCTGGAGGATTTGAACCTCCTCAGGTAGTAATTCCATAATTGATATTTTCTTTCCATACTCAAGTGAAAGACACTCAGCTATCTCCACTGTCACAGTTATTTTTCCCATTTAGTTGTAGGAGGACACATTTTATAGGGACAAGTTTGTAGTAGCACCAGTTTTTAAATTCCTTTCTAATATCTAACTTCTTCCTCCTGTAATTTATCTGAATCATTATTCAGCCTGCAACAAAACTAGTTTGTTTGTGATTAATCTTGCGGAGTCCTTCCGTGTTTGACATGTTTCTAAGGCATTTTTTTCCCCTTAACTAAATGTATCGCCAAATATCAGTTTATTAACATATTATAGTCTGTTTCATTTAATGCTGAAGGGTACTTTCTTTCACTATTGTTCATCTCCATCTATAATTGGCAGTGTTACTGCTGAGGTCGATACTCCATGGTTTAATGTTGTTTGCTTTTTTGTGTAGGCTGTTGATATATCTCCTAATCCTGGACGCTCAGATCCTATGTACATTGTGTACTCCAAGAAACTCTCTACTGCTTGAGACAAATACGAAATGAGAGTTCGTAGTAATATATTTACTATTTTACTTATTATCAGTTATCAGCAAGAAATTCATTCTTATAATCATATTGCATGCAAATTTTTTTATAGCATTGCCCTTCATAGAAATGCATACAAAACTCCAGTTAAATTGTTTTATTGTCTCATGGAATATCAATATATGCAATAGATAACTAATCTATTGGTGTTGGTGAGTGTTGCCACCAGCATTGGACTCACAAACTGAATTCCTAGCTCTGTTTCTTTTACTCTACAATCATTCATAAAATATTGTTACTTTGGGAAGATCTACCTTTCGGTTCATGGGAGATCTGCAAAACATTAAAATTCAAAAGCACTTTTCTTTATGGCGAGTGGTGTCGGTTGCCTTTTCCTTTTTGCCTGATCAACATTTAAATTTTTGCTTTGATAGAGATCACAAGTACGTTCCACCGGAGGAGTCAAATAGAATCATTATGACTGATAAAATTCTCTATCAGTGTTTAACACAGTTTTATATTTAAGATTCAATTTCAAGAATCAAGATTACTGTTTAAACTATAATTTCTTCAAATAATTTGATTACACATTTAAAATACAGCTAAAGCGGCATGCTTGTCAAGATTGCATATACCACCAACATCTAAGCACCAAGATTATTTCAAAATGCATATATAACAAGTCATGGACAATTTGACATATAAGAATTACTGTATACCCAGGAAAGCCTGAATCAGGATTCCATTCTTTTGACTACTTCAATGTTGAAAGAATTCTTCCTTTATCACTTCTCATTACTTTTCATAGTCCTAAAGAGAAAACCACCAAGGAATATACACATTAGTGAAAAAGCTACTGACAGGAATAAGAAATTTAAAATTAAAATAAAAAGAGGGAAGGATGGGAACTGAAAAAAAAAACCTTGAGTGGCAGAAAGAAGATCAAACCCAACCCCTTTTGTAACGACGGAAAAGGTCTTCTGTTTGTGCATTTTTGAAGGCACTGCATGCAATGAGATAGACCCAGATGAGGACAACAACTGCCACCATCAAAATGATATTTGCTTTTCTCCACTCTTCTCTGAGATTCCCCAGAAGACCTGCTTTGCATGCATTGCAGTTGTAGCAGAGTTGACTCTGCTCATTAGTCCACAAGTAGCAATCTGGGTCTACCATTGGATTAACAGGATTTATCCACAGTATGGGGTTCACATAATTGTATCCGCAAGCACTTGGAGGTTTGCAGCATCCTGACTGTAATACATCAGTTGTTGATATACAATGAGTTTTATTTTCAAAGGAAAAGCAAGAGACAGGACTATAATATGTTTCATGTCTCTCAAAATCTCTTCTTCTTAGTAATATGTGAATTTCATTAAGTTTCTGGAAAAGGGACAAGATCGTTTGTACCAATCAAAAGTTTAACACTGAAGGCATCATTCTTAACATACAAGAATCAAATCTAATTTTTACTAAAACTTAATAGACCTAAAACAGATTTTATCATAAAGAAAACAACCCCGTGATATACATCCAGCCAAAAAAGCTGGCAACCATAACAAGGCTTTAGCAGCACGTGGAATAAAGCAAGAAAAAATGAGCTGAAATATTGTTGGCGGATTAATTTATTCTGCTCCGAATTTTCTCCATTTCTCTACAAGTAAATCAGTGATGAGTTGGTAGCTTTTTCAGCTGGCATATAGACCTTTATAGGGGCAAAACAAAAATCATTCTTCCCATTCTAGTCCATGTGGATGGAATGTAACGTTTTATACTATTTACATATGCATTTTCAAGTCATGCTGACCCAAGATACAGTTGAGTAAAGTTGTAAGTGATGAGATTTAGGTGGACAGTTGTTATCTGCAGGTAGGTCACAGTATCAGAATTGGAGGCCTGATACCCTCTAATTTAAACACCAAACCATCCATGTCATATATGGTAGGCCAAGTTGCAGGAATAAGATAGAAAACCAGGTCCCACCCACTTCCAACATCACAGACACTCTTCTTTCCCAACTCCTCTTATGCTACACAGAAACTTCACAACTAAGCCACTCCAAAGGGAAGGAGCTAGAAGGATATCATGTTTCACTCATCCCTAAGAATCTCATATCACCCAATAAGAAGTCTTATTCTTAATTGTTCACAGTCTAAAAGAATTTCTAATTTAAAACCATGAAGTTCAAAGCTTTTCGTGTGAATCGTTGCATTAGTTTTAATAAAGATCAGCAATTGAAGTGTTCTTGAACATGCAATAAAGTTCAGCAAATTCTAGTAACTAACAAAGTTCACTTAACTACGACATGGTTAACAAAGTGAATGAGTGTGTGATGAGATATGAGAGGAACCTGTAAAGGAGAGATATGAGAGTTGAAGAACTGATCAGCAGATACGTAGTCCTGCGTGAGCTTAATGCAGACATCGGAATCAGCCAAACAAGTGGTAATCTTGTTCCAACTCCGAGAAGCGGTGAGATGGTTCCTTAGCCAGGGGGAGAAACCATGGAGCATGGACTCCTTGAAGCCTCTTCCGGGGACATAGTAGGTTCCATCGGGTCTAGTAACGATGAAAGAAAAGAGGAGGATGAAAAGGAGAAGAGCGATGAGGATGGCCATGCAACAAAGGTAAAAGGCCAAGAGGCCCTGCTTGTTCCAGTAAGCTCCGACAAAGCCAGCTAGAGAGACGAGGAGTACGAGGAGGCCAAGGACGAGGACGTGCCACCGGAAGTTGTGGATGCACTCGTTGTCTGGTTTGGAGGCCAGCCATACTCCTGAACCTATTATGGGTATTGAGGCCAACAGGGCTATGAAGTTCACCACCGCAGTGATGTTGTTGCTTACTCCCATGGGATCTTAAATACTCTTCTTCTACTTCCAAAAATGTGTTTTTGTAAACTAAACTTCACAGGTGGAGTGTGCGAAGTGAAGTAGAGAACCAAATATATGAAGATGGCTTGTGTGTCAAAGGTGGCCTATTCACACCTCACATTACAAGTTTAAATTTAGTATTTGATGTAAAAAATTCTTGAGTAATAGTAATCTAAATGTCTGAAAGTATTTCTATAATATGTTTTGAGTTCTGAAGTATGTGGATGAGATTTTGAAGTTTATCTCATTTAAACTTTTTCACTGCATTCTGTTGCAAGTTCTGGATTAGAACGTTCGTTATAGTAAAATTAGAGAATAGATATGTTAAAGAAAAAATGCATCTTTTGCTGGTTGGTGTTTTTATTGGTGGCTGGATCAATGAATAAATGTTGAGAAGGATTTATTTGTACATTGTGCACGCTTCTTTGGCTAAAGCATGAGAAATGTTAAAAAAATAACCAAAGCAGAAGAGGACACGGAATTGGACATAGATATGCAGAAATCTCCTCTGCCTTTGTATTTTCACAGCTTAAAAGTTCACTTTTTCTTTTATTTCGTATTCTTCCACGACTGTATTAACTTTTTCATTTAGAAAAAGGATATCAGATTCTTCTAAAGTGAACAACTATTCACGACGACAATGAAATCTATTATAATAACAGAAAAGGATGCATATAAACAAATAAAAATGGTTTACAATTTACCCCTCTCATGAATTAAAGAAAAAACTGCTTTTTGTGTTATTATTCATACTGAAACATGTAAAAAAGAAAAATGAAACGTGTCCCCTATTACATTTCCTTTCCTTGGCTACGTTTTGGAAGCACGTTTGAACATGAGTTGTAAAATTAGCCAGAAAGAAGGGCATTTTTTTGAGTTCTTTTATTTGTAATGGCCGTTGGTCATATTCTTGATGGATTCAAATCTAGAACCCTTTTCACCGAACTTGGTCTTGCCATAAAGCTCCAAGTAGTCTCCATAACGATAATTACACGGATACAAAAGCTTGTTTGATGGGGAAATAATGGCTTCAGCAACTGGATTATAGAAGCTGGCTATGGAGAGTCTGCTTCCATTTTTGTCAGGCATGACTCTGTGCACAACACTTTTGTACAAGCCATTGCTCAACACTTCAACTTGGTCACCTGTGTTGACAAAAATGGCATTTTTCTTGGAGGGAGGAATCTCCACCCATTTGCCATCTTTGAAGAATTCTAGACCAGGAACTTGATCATCTTGGAGCAATAGAATGATCCCACCAGCATCTGTGTGCTCTCTAAGTCCTCTAACCAGTTCAGGGTGTGGACACTGAGGGTACTTGGCCACTTTTGTTCCCATGGCAGGTCCATTCCTTCCAGAAAATGCCTCCTTGATGTAGTTTTTCTCCAAACCAAGATTTTCACTCATAAGCTCAGACAACTTCTCTGCCAGCTTAAGGAGTTCATCAATATACTCATCCATCGTTTGGCTGCAGTTATATACACAATTGTTAATACCATCGTTAAGATTATGTGCATGTCCATCTTAAGATTCTTTGTGTATGTGTTGGGAGAAAGATTGTGACTTGTTTGAAAGAAACACTTTCTGATGTACTTTTTAACACATTTTTTCTATTTATTGATTATAATTATGAAAAACTACTGAAATGTTGAGTAAGTTAACTCACCGAAGCTCCTCAGAGAGGTTTGGGATGTTCCTAATGTTGGAAACGGGGCGATGCCAGATGAAAAAAGCACTTTCCCAATCTATATCAGAAGTTTTCTGTTTTTTGTCCAAGCTCTTTGCTATCTCAGACTGGTAGAAGTTTTCCTTCAGGTTCTCCTCATAGTGAATATTGATTAGCTGCTTCACCTTTTCCATTAGCTTCTTGTCAAGTTCATGGTTCTCAATCTGCACATATACAATTTGTGAAAATGAGCAAAAGGAAAAAGAGTGGTGGAAGGAGGAAGTAATAACACACATATATATACATAATTCTCTTTACCATAAAGCAACCCCATTTCTGACAAGCTTCATGCAAAAGTGCCATGGTTTCACCCCTTTTGTCTCCATTGAGAGTGCTGAAATCTATAACAGGAATAGCCATTTATGTGGTAAGTGTTTGTTTGTTTGCCCAAGATACATCACTGAATGGGGAATATATAGGCTTCCAAAAGGTGGTATATTCTATGATAATTGTAAGAGAAAGTTGGTAGTAGTGAATGGATTTTTTCCAAAGTTAGATAGTTTGACAAGTATGTGCTAAGCATAGACCGAAAATGATTGCACATGGTGGCTTGAGAATGGGAACAGTGGAAGCTCATTTCTCCATTATCAAGTGATCCTTTGCATTTTTTATTCTTTGATTTTGATGAACAATGAGATTTTCCCTTGTAAAGCAAGTTCAATGATGCTTCTTAGTTTCACTGATCTTGGTCCACGTTATTGTTGTTCAACAAAATTATTTTCAACTTCAAGTGGGTCGAGTTTGGTTGAACGAAACCATGGGCAATAGCAAAGAAAAAAAAGGTTGCAGAATGAATAACTATGAATGGAGTTGATAAACCAGTGGGCGGTTTTGGATGACATTGCGTATAATAAAAAATAACGATATTTCACAATTTCTTAAAACAAAAACAATCACTATAACATTCATTACATTAATATTTTAATTATATTTTTTCTATTTTTGGATTAAATTTCTAATATATATTATTACATTATTAAAATAAAACTGTTCAATGGTTATTTTATTTTAGTAGAGGTGTAAAAGTATTAGTGTTCATTTAAAATTGACTCATTTAAAAAAAAATAAAATCTTAACACGTCTTTTTATGCTTAGACATTCAAATCAAGACTTTTTTTTTTTAATTAGTCAACAAGTAAGAATTATGATTTGAAGTTAAGTAAGTATGATCTTAATTTTAGGTAATGATTTTTCAAAAGTGTATTATATGTGAGTGTGGAATATAGGTTTTTTTATATATATAATGTTTAGACAATAATTTTTTCATAATTTTAATTAACACATTTGAGTTATTCCATTCTTTTTTTATCGAGATTTTTCAATTATTATATTTAAGTTTAAGCTATGATTATTTAATTATTCCCATTACGTCTAAACCATTTCACATAATAATTTTACAAATGTTACTGTATTTTTAAACTCGATAAAAATAGAAAATAAGCTGATATATGTGCTTTATTCTTTTAAAATTCACCTTAAATAATACTTATAATAGTTTTACAATATGATTCATGTCTTTAAGCACCACCAAAAAAAAATACTGAAATATTGGTTTGTGTTCTCTCTTGCTGCTTCCATCGTCGCAGACTCGCAGTGGACAGACCCATCTGTTTCTCTTCTCTCCCTGCTGCCTCCATCGCACCGCCGTGACGACGTTGCTGCCTCCATCGCACGTGCACCGGTGACAACGCTACTGCCTCCATCTCTTTCTTTCCCTCGCATCTGGACTGCAACTCGCGATTTCCAGACACCATTGCAGCGTTTCCGGTGTCTCGAACGCGGCGACGACGAGTCACGGCCACTTATCACGATTGACGGCCAAAACGCGTCTCTTTCGCTGAATCGATCACGATTGACTGTAAATTGAGGGGGATTTTGCTGGAGCAGGGTTTTTCTTCCAAATTGGGGCTTCGAATATGTGGCTGACGGGGTTTTGCGAAATTGAGAGGTATGGCAGCAACTTGTTAATTGAATTGCTTCGAAATTGTATCCTGAATTGATTTTGATGTTTTTTATTGAACTTGACCTGTTTTTCTCATGCTCGAAGACTTGTTTTGATACTTCAAGACTTGATTTTATGGAGTGTTTTTCTATGTTGTTTATTGCACTTGTGCAGGACCTGTTTCTTTATGATTTTATGATGTCCAAAATTTATTTTAAAATGTTCAGGTTGTGTTTTTCTTCGTAAGTCAAACTGTTCCAATGTATGCCGGTCAACCCGCATGCCTGCGGGCCAAGACATCTGCGGGGCGGGCCATGTGTTCCAGCCCACGAATTTTGTGCGGTGTGGGCCTGTCCGGCCCGTAACTTGCGGGCCAAATGCGGGATGGGCTAAACGGGCCGGGCCAGCCCGCATTTTAAACTTTCAAACTCCTATCAATTTTTACCTTTTGCTCATGCGATAAAGGAATTCCAAGTTTTATTTAATATTTTCTTTCTATCTCTTATTTTTATATTTTCTATATGATTTTTTTGTACATGCTAGTTCCCCTCTCAGCCGTTAACCTCGTTGCAGTTCGTGTCTACGGTGGATCCTCTTCCTCTGCAACGCTCACTCTTTCACAAAGGTTCTTTCGTTTCCTTCTCTCAATCCACTCGTGTTTTTATTTCTGATTCAATGCATTTTTTTAGCAATCCACCTTCTACGCCTTGAGATTTTGAAATATTTTAGCTTTTATTCATTCATGCAAGCTTCGCATTGCTGCTTCAGTATTTACCAACATGCCTTCACATTCCACCCACCGAACAAAGTTTTAGGTTTCTGTGATGCTATTAATTTTTGGGTAAAACACTATTCAGGTCTTGAGAATCCCTAAGATTTCAATTTGTTAATTATTCTAGTTCAGAGTCCGAAAAGTTTTTTAGCTTAATGATAATATTAGGGTAAGCTAATTGATTTTGATTCAGTTTGAGAAAAAATATCTTCTTTCTGGACTAAATACATGGTTCATTTTGACTTTGATTTTGTCAAGCATATGGATAATTGAATTGAGAATGTAATTTGTCTTTTTCAATTCAATAGCAGGGTTCTCAGCTCAATCTATTTCTGATGGATTAAATTTCAATGGTTGTGTGTTTGAGCACTGAAGTTCATAAATAATAAAAAGGTCGCAAGGAGTTGGAGGAACCTTCTACATTCATACCCCTCTCCTGTTCAGTGGTTTGGGGGCAGGGGCTAGTCTAATGGAGCTCAGGTCCATCGAAAAGCTCCACCAAGCATTTTCATTTGATTTTTGTTTCTTCCTGTTATATTAAGGTTTTTAGCTGCGTGTACCAATTTCATGACGATGACAATGGTGAGGGGAGCTCCTATGTATTCTTCTGCGACCCTCTTCTGTCGAAGATTTGCCCAATTCCGAAACCTCTCCTCAGAGACCAAACAAGGGAATCATGATCTTCCCACCGAAAACCTCGATGCTAAAGATTGCAACTTTGTCCATGAAATTTGTAAGATTACAAGAACAAAGGCCCGATGGGAGGACACCCTTCTTTCCCTGTATCCATCTTTTAATTTTTCTGAACCTTCTTTCTTCCTTCTTTATCTTAACCACCAGAACAATGCCTTCCTCTCCCTCCGTTTCTTTCACTGGCTGTGCTCTTCTTGTGGTTTCTCACCTGACCAATCATCTTGCAATGCCCTCTTCTGTGCGCTTGTTGATGCTGGAGCCTGTAAAGCAGCTAAATCATTGCTTGATTGCCCGGGCTTCACTCCAGAGCCTGCTTCCTTGGAGGGTTATATTCAGCGTCTCGGCAGGTCTGGGATGGTTGAAGATGCAGTTGATATGTTGAAACAGATTGGGTTTTGCCCCTCCGTAGCAACTTGGAATGCATGTCTCTTGAGTTGTTTGAGGGCTGGGAGGACTGGTTCGGTTTGGACATTGTATGAACAGATGACGGAGTCCGGTGTTGCTGCTAGCATAAATGTGGAAACTGTTGGATATCTGATAATGGCATTCTGTGCAGAAAACAAAGCTTTGAAAGGGTATGAACTTCTTAGGGAACTTCTGGAAAATGGCTTACTTCCTGAGAATGTTGTTTTCAATGCACTTATTAGGGGGTTTTGTAAGGAGAGACAATATGCTCGAGTATCTGAGATCCTTCATATTATGATTGCCAAACAATGCAATCCTGATATCTTTACTTATCAAGAAATCATTAATGGACTCGTGAAGAGGAAGAACTCTGAGGGTTTCCGGGTATTTAATGATCTCAAGGACAGAGGATATTTCCCAGACGGGGTTATGTACACAACTGTGATCAAGGGTCTCTGTGAGATGGGATTGCCTGGGGAGGCCAGGAAAATGTGGTTTGAGATGATTAAAAAAGGATTTCAGCCAAATGAATACACCTATAATGTAATGATGCATCAGTATTTTAAGATTGGTGATCTTGTTGAGGCAAGGAAAATCTTTGAGGATATGTGCAGCAGAGGTTATGCAGAAACCACAGTTTGCTATACCACAATGATTTCAGGTTTGTGTTTGCATGGAAGGACAGATGAAGCACATAGCTTGTTTGAAGAAATGGTTCAGAAGGGCATTGTTCGTGATTTGATCACATACAATTCTCTTATTAAAGGCCTGTGCAAGAATGGGGAGCTGGTTCAGGCAACAAAACTATTGAATGAACTGCTGGCACAGGGATTAGAGCCATCAGTTTCCTCTCTTAATCCTCTTATTAAAAGACTATGTGAAGAAGGAGATACACAGGGTGCGATTAGGCTGTGGAAGGATATGCAGGATAAGCATTTGCAACCAACAGCCAGTACGCATGATTATATTATAAGTGGGTTATGCAAAGAAGGACATTCTCTGCAGGGATTGGAGTGGTTGCTAAACATGCCGAGTTGGAAGCTGAAACCGCAGGAGCAGACTTTTGAGTTCCTGATTAACAGTCTATCACAAGAAGATATGTTGGATGACATTTTGGTTGTTTTAGAGTTCATGTTTAGAATAGGATATAGACTAAAAGAAAGCACAATTCATTCTTTGGTGAGTAAATTTAGCATGGATGGTTTTCATTTTCCTGACTTATGGTTGGAGAAGATCATAGAAAGGAATTGATATAACTGATTGTGTTGTTTGTATCTTCTATTTACCATCTATGACCAATAAAACGGAGAACAGTTTTGAATTTCTCTTGTAAAAGTGAAGATATAATTTCTGTATATATGTTTCTTTTAAAGTTTGTTTTCATTCTTGAAGCTTCCGAAAGTACATCTTGAAGTTGCAACTTGTCTGCTAATGTTCTTTCAGTTTGTAAATCGAAATTCAGGGTCCTTTTGTAAGCAAAGGAGTTATTTTCCTCATATAAAACAGCAGAGTTTGTCTATTTGGATTAAATGTCTTCTCTAGTTCTCCTTCACAAGAACAAAGAAACCTGCCCTTTTAAGTGTAGAAATTGAAATAAATATTCATGCATGAATAAACTCTGAATTGAGTGTCTAGATATGTGTTAAGCTTGATTGCAGAACCAGAGATTTGATGTTGTGTGCCTAACAGGAGAACTATTCAAGAATTAATGTCTTTTACTTACTAGCAGACTATGTATTTACTTGTGCCAATATAAAAACTTTGGTCGAGAAATTAAATCTCCCTAAAAGCGATATAAAAAATTTAGGCTAAAAAATTAGGTGTTAAAGACACCTAATTTGGGTCAATAAAGGACTAAATCGGGTCAATAAAGCTCAATTCCGATTGATATATTAGGTCAAATACCGATTTGGATGAAGAGAATATTTTAGAGACAGGTTATTGGAGTAAATAGAGAGTTTTGAGAACAATAAAAACTAAGGGGATATATAAGAGGTTTGGAAATGATGAGTATATAAGAACTATGAGAAATAGGAAAAATAGAGATAACTCTTGATGCTTATGACTAATCTGGTACTTTTTGACTTGAACAATAAGAAATTGTAGAAGTTTTTTGTTAGTGATCACAATGAGCCTATGTCAACTAGTTCATCCTCCTCAAGTAATAATATTTCCCAATCACAGAATAATTTGAGCCCCGTGAATCTCTTTCTTCTGTTGAAAAAGTCTTACTGTGTTTTGATGTAAATGATGCTGTAGCAGTGAAATGGGACGAATACAGTTAGAATATGTACGAGATGTCTCAAAAATAGAACTAAATTAGCTGATGTTATTTTAACTATGGACAAAATCAGAATACGACAAAAGAATGGTCCAGTTTCACATTTCTGCGTTTGCTTACTTGGAAGATATTGCAGAAATAACAGATGCCAATTTAATGGACAACATTAAATGACGCATGAGACAAAAGAAAATATTGGTCCAGTCGAATATATTTATGCGTTTTACTTATCATTGAAGAATGTCGGTCTTCAAATTGTGTTATTATTTTTACATATAGTTTCTTGATTTAGAACTTAGAAATCATTAATTCTAATACTAGAAGTAGTTTTTCTTACATTGCACTCTTCAGAGACTGTAGAATCAGCTGATGCAAATTCAAATGGTCAAAACTAAATGATGAACGAGGCCAAAAAATGATTGGTCCAACCATTTGAGAAATGAGGTTAAATCCCACATTTTTCATGCCATATGATCATAGATATCTTTCTGGTAACAGATTAAAGTTAAAGCAATGAATTAGGAAATTACAGAAGACCTACTAATAAGTGGTTTTAAGTGAAACCAAATTCAAAAGAGGTCCCATCCAAATTAAGAAGTAGCATATTGGTGAGGGGCTTTGAGCATTGATGATGATGCTGAGAGGGTTGGTGATGCCTGAATTAAGACACCTAATTTGTTTGTATTAACGTTTTTGTTCTGCATTAAATTTCATGTAAATTGTAGGTGTGGCTGCATTATCCAAAATAAGCTACTCATAGGTCTATTACATTTGAACAAAGACAAAATGGTTCCATCCACAATTTTCATGTGAACCATAATAGAACATGTATATATAAAGCTGCTATAGAGTGAAAAGTCCAAATAATTTGACACCACACAGATGGTTACAGGTAGTAAAGAAGACACGGATTGTTGGTTGAGATGTCACTATGTCTAAAAAGTGCTCATAAATATGATACATCATATTCACTCATCCAAGCAAAAATATAGTAACCATCAGTCTTATGCATGATGACAAATGCAATAAAAGCAATCGTAAAAATTCAGAATGAGTATATATGGTTGGAAGATTATGCAGTTGGTTTTCTTAAAATCCACTACATATATGTATCATTATGTTCATGTTTCAAGACACATACAAAAAGTTCTATACATAAAAAAGTCATTTAGAAAGAACCATGGAATAAGGAAATTGAAATGCAGTCTAGGGTTTTGTCTGCTAATGGATTTTAACTTCAACACAGATGGGATACATCTGACAAAAGGACCCTACTGGCTTTGATTGACACATACAATATTCTTGATCTTTAGAATCTTGTGGACAAGCTTCATTTTCATATTCTATCCTTATCTTCACATTTTCAACAGGATTATAATTAGGGTATGTTGTAGTAATTTTTGTTTTTTTTCTTTCTTTTCATGTGTGATTCTGCATCAAAGGCTTTCATTTTAAAAATGGGCAAGTTAGGTGTACTTAACAGTTCAATCTCTGCTGTATGTTAAAGAATGAATCGGAAGAAAACATATGACAAATTTTTTTTACCTTGTTTTGTGGACTTTCCTAGCCTTCAAAATTAAGAAAGCATCATCTGCTTGAAAATACCAACATCTGAAAAGTTAGCACACCTTATTATTATGTATACTCTATGAAAATCATATGATACACGAGTTTTGTCGGACCAATTTAAAAATCACTTAGTTTAAAAGCACTATAGCTCGATGCAGAATAGACTAATTAAAGCCATGTGCTTTACAAGGATGCTTTCTGGAAAATTCTACTTTGTCTTGTTAAGCGTTTGAATTTTCTTTCGTGGATTACTAGAAACATTGAAAAGTAAAAACAACTTCCTTTAATTGTGTTTGAAGTTTTCAGTATTTTTGTGCACATCTTACCTTCCATATTCAGTCGCAAGAGTGAAGCCAAAGGAGACAAGATGTTAGAGTATCACATTAAGTACAATAAATTATGTAATACAATGATTCATTATGAGATTCTTTCACCAAATAAACCAGTTTTTGTATTGAGTCATTTTGTTTGCTTAATAAATACTAATACAAGCATGTGTAATATAATCTTTTATCCCTCCACAGTTTGTTCCAAAGTCTCATTATAACTTGTTTAGACTATCACACCTTGGAGAACATCTGCTACATATAGTTATATATACTACAATCACCCAAAACTATTTGCTTTACCAAATTTGTTGAATATATTTAATGTATGGCACTTCATGTTAATATAATCAACAGTATAATAACCGATTTTATTGAACTAAGAGAAGGTTTACACTTTATCAGTGTATCAAATAGGGAAATGAATTTTATATGAATGGATTAATGAACAAAATTCTGTCATATGTTGAGTCATGTTTCCAAAACAAAGGAAATTTTAGATTTTATATGCGTGTTTAATTATTTAATTCTAAAGGCTAGAGGGCCACCTTTCCAACCCTAGTGGTAGTGGAGTCCAAATCTTCTCAACAGAATCCAACATTATTACTTTAAATTAAACCCAACATTATAAATAAAAAAGCTTTTGTGCCAAAAGTAAGGAAAACCAAACTTCATCCAATCACCTACTTTTTTGCCATCAGCAGTCTCTATTATGTAGAGTTATTGACATGGCAAAGCACTTAAAAAGGATACTTGTTCAGTTGTGATTAAACTTGTGCATTATGCATTCAGAACAAACTTTATTACACTATATATACCATTTATTAAGACATATATTAAGCAAAACATCCCATAGGAAGGTATCAACTAGGAACAAAAATGTATATAAAATTTCACAGTTCATTAATAACTCCGTTGAACAGACTGAACTAATTTGCTATATGATACAAAGAAATATTTGATTATACATACATAAAATAATCATTTGCTCTATATATCATCAAGACATGCGATTGCATAGTAGATTAGTGCCTGATTAATGATTACCGATATCAAAAACAACAACAATATTAAAAATGTGTTTTCTTTGGAGAGATTTATGATGTTTTGTTTAAGTGACGCTAATTGGGCCAAGAAGGAAGGAACCAGGGGTTGATTTAGTTTGTTCCATGGTCTTAGCCTTTCCCTTGGAGACTGAAAGAGTGAGTTCCAGATCAGGAATTGCTGCAATACTATTGTTCGATGAAGATTTCATCTGAGGATGAAGCCACATAACAGCTTCATGATCTGCACCTGCTTCATCTTCACAACAATCATCACTGTCTTTCTGTTTGGTTTCTTGTGCTTGAAGAAGTGACAAGGTGACATCGTTCTCAATTTCACCTGACTTAGAGTTAGAGCTTCCACCAACCTGCCATAATTAATCAATATCTGTAAACACCAAATTTCATTATATATCTAAAGATGGGGTAATAACTAAGGAGTTCATCTATATCTATATATGTATATACCAAGTCAAAAAGACTTGAACGTCTCTTTTTCTTGTTCAAGGTTGCAAGCCGAATAAAGTACTTTTGAGCATGGCTTGCAACTTGTGTTGGGGTTCTTGTAGTCACATAGTTTCTAGAGATACCTCTCCAATCACCTTTTCCCAGCTTCTCCAGTCCAACAAGGAATGTTCTGTGCTCTTCTTCTGTCCATGGCACTCCTATATTATATGTGTATATATGAACAAAGATCATCATATAATATAAAATGATGGGTGAACGAAGAAAGAAAATATATATTAAGTGGCAAAAAATCTGATTTTTCTGTGCAAGAACATAAAAATCCACAGTAAGAAAGGAAGTTTAATGTTATTATTGTTACCTTGTGGAGGAATAGATCTAAAAATGTGGATGAATTTGAGTGTGATGCATACCTTTCTTCCTGTCTTGTGGTCGAACAATGAGGCCATCGGAATCTGATAGATGGTCATCAATAGATATTCTTGATGAAGAAAAGGAGGAAGATGGAGAGGATAACAAGGGCAAGGAATCCATGCTGAAGCTTTTCTTGATGGTAAGAGAAGAAGAGTTTGATATGTGTAGTTGAACCCCAAAGAGACGAACTCCTACAAAAGTTGCTCTGAAAGAAGAACATGTCCTGGAATTATGACCTATGTTTCCACAATGTGAGCATTTTCTGCCCATTTTCCCTTCTCAGCTGACACTTTCAGCAGCAGAATAAGAAACTGTGTGTGTGTATGTGTGTATCTTAGAAGAAAAAGAGAGAGAAAGAGAGCAGAAATAACAGATATGTTTGGTGGTATATATGATGATGAGTGAGGTGTGGGGTTGTGAAATTGGAAGCACACCTAGAGAAATTAATTGGATGGACATAGTTTATTGTTGAAATATATATGTATATATATATATATGCTTCTGCAATAATTTTCTTTCTTTTATTCTTTTCCTCTTTTGTACACAAAAGAAATCATGAGGATATAGATACCTTATCTTATTTGGTGAGTACTTGTGTTTTAGGGTTGCACACGGCATACTCACACACAAAACACGTGTACTTTCTAATGCTTTTAACCACTTCATCAATGTATTGCAAAAAGTAAGTAGTTTATACATATTTAATACTTTATACGTATATGAGTAATTAACTGTTGCAAATTTTGCTATAAGTTGAATGGAAAAGACATATCACATCATGCTTTAAAAGCAGCATGCAGATTGTTTTGCAAAGGTACATAGGTAAAGGAGAGGTAATTAAGGATATTCCTGTTCATAGGGAAACGTACTTAAATTGTTTATGAGAAAGTGGTGTTATATCACCCACCACCTTGGTAGTGGTTTGTGGTATTATTATAATTAATTAAGCATTAGGAATTTGAATCCAAGTTGAAGATGTGCAGCAGAAGAAGTATATGAGAGTTATTTGGCATTTTGTTGGGAAGGAATCTTGTGGTGTTTAGAGAATATATAGTATATTACATATGATGTTTCTTATCTCATTCCTGAACTTACTCATTGACCTATCAAAGTCCTTGACGAGCACTGTTTGCATATTATAGTTTTTTTCTGTGTGCTTCCTTAGGACGTGACGATGCAGTGCAGATGCAGAGAGAAAGGACGACCAATCTGAAAAAATTAACAATAGTAACAATTAGTGTTTGAGTATTATGGAAAACGAAGCACCAAACATAGGGTGTAGAAAAAAGGTTAAAGGACGGGTTAGGTTGGTTTGCAAGTCGCAATCTGTCAAAGCTATTAAACAATGACACATTATAATAACAACATTTGTTTTTCTTTATCATGATCACCAAAATCAAGAAGATAGCTGAATGATTTTTAATTAATGTCCAATGTATAAGCACTTTGTTTCTACGGAAATAGCTCAGGCCACTAAATTTTCAACTGTGAGATACATTATATTAAGAGTATGAGTACCCTTACAACATTTCTGAATAACACCCTTCTGATTTTGCTAAGAGGTATCTTCTTCAGAACATCGTTGTCCTGAAGTCAAAAGCAACACAAATAAAGAAAAAATAGTGATTACAGAGATGAGGAAACTGGGAGCTGTATTTGACAGTTTTCGACAGTTCATACTATAAAATCATTTAGCTAGTTTTTATCTGATATCATCATCTATCACTAATCACCCACTATTATTCTATTTAATCACACCTTAACTTACACATAATAACATCTTAATCGTGCAATTATGAATTATTCACACACAAGTATATTTATATGCACCTCTCTATTATTTGTTAATATATGAACTACCAGTTTAAAAGTTGTTTATGATTTATTTTTGTAATAATTACATTCAAAATCATTCTAAAAATGAACTTTTTTAATAAAAACTGTTGCATTTATGCATGTCTATTATATATACGATAGAAGTGCAAACAAAACTAGGAAGTAAAAGGAAAAACATAGAAAACTGCATCTCACAAAGGTTGAAATGAAAGACCCACTACAGAATATTCCACCTGTACAAAGAACACTTTTTATAGTAGTTTTTTTCAGATTTTATATGGGTTGATACTACTAATATATAAAGTGATATACAACATAAGTTTGTCTCTAAATTAATATACAATAAATTCTCTATAACAAGTCAAAATATTTTAATATTAGGAGAGACCTTTCTACATTAATTCATGTTATAATTATTACTATAGAAGGATTTCTGTATTAAATCAATTTAGGATATCACTGATTTAGAATTTAAATTTTCGTTTGATATTAATTTTACTTTTTTATGTTTTTAAATTTTGAAAATAATGTCAACGCGTCATTCTATAAATATATACATGTCGTAGACATAAATTCTATACTATTTATTTTAAATAGTAAATACAATTTATCAATAATTTTATTTAAGTGCATCATCATATAAATATGAAGGTTAAATAAAAAATATAGACTAAATGACATACATAAAAAACTACAACATTAATGATAACAGATAAAGTTTTCTTTTATAAAACATATTTAAAAATGCAAATGTGATTTTGCAGAATATACGAAGTGTTACATTTTTTTGTTCCTAGAATTGAATGCTAAGAAAAAAAAAGGCCCATTTGTTAGCCCAATAGAGTGAGCCCAGTCAATATGAAATTACGACAGCATGTTCAGAGGGACTGCAGCAGAAAGCTATGGCGGAAGAACCGAAACCCCCACAACCTTCCGATCCTCCATTACCGTTTGACCCTAGTCGGAGTATCTCTCTCTCTCTCTCTCTCTCACTGTTACAGATTCTATTTTCTGTTTTTCTTTTTTATGTCTTCTCGCGAATTGAAATTTTGAGTTTTTAGGGCTTCGATTTGAAACATCGGTCGTGCATTGGTATTTGTGATTGTGGACATATTCTGTAATTGACATTGCAATTGGGATGTCTGCGCTTGATTAATGATAATTCTATTTTCTTAATCTTCAATTATTGTTGAAGTGGTCGGTATCATCAAGAGGAAGGCTTTGATCAAAGACCTAGCAGCGGTATACCATGCCGAATGCCTTGCTTACTGTCAAGAGCTTTTGGAACTTCAAACCAAATGGGAAGAGGTGAAATGCAAACTCGTTTTCATCTATATTCTATTATACTTCTCTGATTAACTTTAGAGCCTCGTATACTGTTGGCATTTTAGTGCTATAAAAATAGATAATGGTTGGTACACACTTCCTAGACTAGTCACATTACCTCAGTTGAGTCAGATCTTTGTGAAGAAACAGAAACCGAGTTGTGACTGTTAGTTTTGCATTATTCTGAGAATATAGCCCATTTGCAAAAGACTTCACCTGACTGCATGTAGAAGCTTTTGGATTTGGCTTATTGAACTTGAGGACTGTGCATTGGGAGAATAAGTGTCGTTTAAAATAACTTATTTTTAAACAAGAAAGTAAGATAAATTGAATTTCCCCCAGATTAGAATTAACTTATGCGCTGAATTTTTATTCAAGTTCCTACCATCTTGTTTCTGGAGTACTTAAGGTGAATAAGTTTAGTTTAACTTTTTTGGGAATGTATATGTATCTCCAAAACCTCTCAATTATATTTTACCTTCTTAGATTAGACGTTTATCTAAACAGGGCGTAGTTGTTAACTGAAATTTTTTGAAGATTTTAACAGAATACATGCACGTTTTTAACAAAATATTGTTAAAACTGCCTTAATATTCCAATAAATGGTTTTGCTACTACACATTATCTCTTCTAAAGGGTTACCCTCCTTGAGATAAGCCAAGTACAAATATTTTAAGCTACTTGATAATTTTAATCCAGTCCAGTTGGACCATTATTCAAATCATTGGAACTGATTCAACCTTGGCAGTTAGTTGATGGTCCTCCCCGACTCCCCCAAATAGTTTGCACTACTCTTCTTAGTCAATCAATGGTGACATTTTTTTTGTTTCTCCTTTTAAAAGGAATTCGTTGATGGCTGTGCAGATACTAGATTCTTTCAAGGACTATTTTTTGTATCATTATGAATTGGTTATAACCTTTGTCTCAATTGTTTCAGCCATTTATCGACTTAAAAACTCCAGAGGAATCAAAAAAGGAGACGGTACGACCCTCTAAACGTGCAAAAAAGTTGCGATAGGTATGATACAGCATAATCTCATTGCCATTGTAAATTTCAATCTGATTCCAACATGACGTTTAAATGTCTATAGATGTAGATTCAGTTGGACCTTAATACTCTGACTTCCTTCTAAATATCCTAGAATATTCTTTTCTCATGCAAGATCTTCATTGCACTTGCTATAATTAATCACCAATTAGTTTTACCAGTTTTTTGAAAAAAAAAATGGAGTAAACGTTTTGACATATTCCTTTGTTTTGGATGCGTGGGAAGGTAACATCTGCATCATTTTATTATATTGGAAAGCTGCATGGTTCATTAGCTTTTGTCCATTTCAGGTTTTCAGAAGAATACCTTATGTTCGCTGTTAGTGTTGATGTACTATAAGAGCACGTATTTGACGTAGTATTGATGTGCTTTTTCAATGCTACTGAGACGTCAAGTGAGATTTCATCCATCAGTTTGCAGTTATAGAGCATTTCCCCACTGGTCGATGAAATAGATAAATGCGCAATATAATTTTTTTGTTTGGAATGATGTATAGAATATTCAGTCCTGCATTCAGATTTGGGGTTCAATCCATTGTTAATATATTTTAGCATGCTTTGCAATTCTATTTGTTTTTCTGTTGCAAATTTAGCCTTGTGGTTCTTTTGGAAGCTTACATATGTTAATAAACTGGTTTTTAGAGAGAGATCGGCCACCGAGAAATTTTATACATTTCAAGGCAAACTTGATTTGAAAAAAAGTGACAATTTATGCAAAGTAAGGCTATTATGTGGAGAATGTGTTCGGAGAATGATATTCAGTACCTATACAAAACTTTCACAATTCCGCAATGAAAAGAAGCACTCCATCGTAAACTAAATTCACTGTAAACTACATTGCATCTGCAAAATTGTAAACTCCGTTTATTTCTGTTTCTTCAATTAATGTTAATATATATGAAGTGAGCACAGCATGCTTCAAGAGGCATTCCAGTGTCTAATCTTGCATATTCCACGACGATTTTCTGCAAATGAGTTGCGAATAGACTGCAACATAGCACGGACAGCAGGAACGTGACCCAATTCTTCATGCAGCTCCTGCAGAATAAGCTTACAATGAGAAATCCACCCTAAGGAAGAAATAGACAAACACAAATAATACCACTTCTGCGATCCTTTCTTCTAAAGACCCCGCATTCGCATCAACGCGCATGAATAAGTTTCGATAAGCTGTTCTCAGGTTTCTGATCTGAAACATTACCCAAAAAATTTGTTTAGTGGTGATGAAAATATAATTAAAGCAACTAAATTTAAAAAGTGATAAACCTCTGCACTGCTGAATCCACACCGTGTAAGGCCCACTAAATTAAGACCACGAAGCTCTGCTCTTTCTCCGGCTACCATCACGTACGTTGGAACATCTTGGGTAACCTTCATTTATGTAAGAACATCACACTGAAGTTGCATACCTCAGTAATTCTAGATCATTTTGGCAATGTAAAAAGGTATTTGCTTAACCAGTTCTTCAATAAGGGTATATTAACAGAAAAACCTACCACAGAACCACCACCAAGAAAAGAGTACGAACCAATATGACAGAATTGGTGCACAACAGTTGCACCTGCAGTGTGAACATTGTCCTCCAATGCAAAGAGTTTTAGTTGATTTTCTAAATTCCATGCTTAAAACACAACAAAATAACAAACATATTTTATCATAAAAGAATGATTTAGGTTTTAAAAACTTACTTCCACTTCCACATGCCCAGCTAGAAGAGTGTTGTTAGCAAAAATATTGTTGTTACCAATCTTGCAATCATGGGCAATATGACAACTCCCCATTATAAGATTTCCATTACCAATAACCTGATCATATGATCAGGGTGAGTATCAAAAGGTACATGTACTTTTATGACTCCCAAAATTTCTAAGGTTTTTCTTTACTGTAAAAAATTACTTCTCACCGTCCTATCAGTTGATTTTGAAGATCGGTGGATTGAAGTATGTTCCCTAATATCATTATTGTCTCCAACTTCCAGGAAACATTCATCCTCTTGCTGCATGAAAGGCACATTAAAGAGCTTACATCTTTTCCAAAATAAGCCAGACATGAACAACATAATTTTTCTACCCTTAACATGAACACAAACATTGAAAATGATTCATACACAGGTTAATACAGATACACAACATAACCAGTTAATAATGTCCTGCAAATAGCAAGATATTCCGAACAGATAGATATGTTGACAACTCTCACAAATTGCACCCACAAAGAAATGTAGCACATCGGCAAACAGTAACGAAGTCACAAAGGAAAAATAATGAGTTCTACTGCCAGAAAAGGACAACGTAATACATGAATCAAAATCAATCATGCACTTTGTCCAAATAGCTAGCCTTTTACTATGTCTAGATCCTCAACATGGTATTGAAGAGCACACTAGTCTGATGTATCCATCCTTCAAACACAATGAACTTTCAAGTCGAGGGTCGAGTCAATGATTTAATTAATACCATTGCTATGCCTTTCTGAACAAGCTTAAGCTTAATTATTGTGTCCAGAATAAAAACAAACTGTAATAATTGAATAAGACTGCTTATTAAAGTTGGAAGAAAAAGAAATTAAATCAATCTGCTTTGCTAGAATGCATCTCTGTGAAGCAAAATTTACAGTAAAACATTTGGGGTTTGAAACCAGTTAATTAAGAATGGGTTGAAAAAATAACAAATTGGAATGCAACTCAAGGAAGAGAAGAACAAAAGAAATTGAAAACAGAAAGGCATTTTAAAACTTCAAGCAAATTAAAAGAGATAAAAGTGCGTCCAAACCATACTTAAGGCTTTGTTTCTAGAAAAATATAAAATCTTTCAATACTTCTGCAAAGACCTTGTCAGGATTTTACAGGTAGAAATACTGAAAGTCAAACACTTTTTGTAGACTTTTCTTGAGCACTACATATTCTTCCTGACTAAAGAAATATTCAACCTCATATCTATAACACAATAAACAATGAGACCATGATTCTGAATTCAATGATCAGGTTCTATGGAATGACTGTGTATGTTAACAAGACAGTTACCAAAGTCAATGAAAAATCCATGAAACTACAAAAAAAATATAAAAACATCACCCGGTTTATGTGAAGCATACCTTGTATTTCAGGTCTTGAGGTTTGACACCAATCACAGCATGATATCCTATTGAGTTATTGCTTCCAATGACGGTGCGTCCAGGATAATCATCACCAACAACAGCACCACTATCATATAATGGTACAAAAAAGAAGTATTCAGAAGTGCAAAACCTTATCTGAAACAGTGATCTTAGGTATGAATCCTAAACTCACGTCATCAACGTGCAATTGTCCCCCAACTCTGTACTTCCAGAAACATGGCTTCCAGGATAAAGTCGACAACCATTCCCCAGCTTTGCAGAGGAGCCAACAGAACAAAAGGGACCAATCGAAACACCCTGAGCACAACATTTGGTTAGGAAGTGAAAATATGTTTGATTAATGCACAACATTGGATTAATAAAGTGCGTGCGATACACATTAAGTGTGGAGAAACAGAATTTGAAGTACCCAATAGAAATTGAGTAGAAAAGGAGGAAACTTTGGTTGAAGCAATAAAGGGAGAAAGTGTAAGGAAGAAGTACTTGACCGATGACGGCATCAGGGTGAACGGCGGCAGTAGGGTGGATAAGACTTGGTTTTGTGAGTGTGGAAGTGTGAACCCGGTTCGTCTCTGCGTAGCTCGCACAAACAACTCACGGTGAAAGCAGAAACAGAGAAATTTGAATGAATTGAGTGAATAGGGAACATACGAGAGGAGAAGAAGAAGAAGCGAGAGTGATGGAGCGCAGAAGAAAGGGAAAAGCGGCAGCGACTGCGTGCTTTCAGGAACGACCACGACATCTTTGCTTTCCAACATCACCACACTATTTCTCCATCATCGGAGTTTTCAAAAAGGGGTTATATATATATATATATATATATATATATATATATATATATATATATATATATATATATATATATATATATATATTCCAACCTTTTTCACAATACTTTTAATCCAAATGTTTAATCTAAACAAATCTTAAGACAATGTTTATTTAAGATTGTTTCATGTTAAACTTAGATTGTTCCTAATACTCTATTTCCGCTAAGACTATTTCTGCAAAAACTAATTATAACTTGTTTCAAAAAAATAAATATTATCTGTTTTTCTTTTTACTAATTACTGTTGTTTAAGAATTCACAACTTCTTTCTCAGTAGTATTATGCTTGCGAATGAACTCAATTTAACCTTTTAAATTTTTTTATTGATAAATATTAGTTGTTAGATACATCATTACGATATTACTTTAATGTACATAATTTTTTAAAGTAAAAGCTTAATTAAAAGAAGTTAAATTTATGAGAAATTTAAAAGTTAAATTATTTCTTTAAATCAAATTGTATTTAAGAGTAGGAGTGGAAAGTGTAAATATGAGTATAGATTTCACCAAACATGCATTTTATTTGAGTTCAAAAACACACACAAGAAAAAAAAAACCTCTTCAATTCATTGGCAAACAAATAAAAGCACTAAGAAAATGAATTGTTTATAAAAGACAATAAAAGTCAAAATTCAAGTTCGTTGATTATTAAGAACAATATGAATAACTTCATCAAAATCCATGTTTCGACTTCATCACGATCCACCACACAGCTTCACCTTAAACTTTCTCAATTCTTCTTCATTCTTTTGGACTTTTCAAAACATAACCTTCTAACATCTGGAGTACCTGTAGGAGAGAAACATAATTCAAAGAACTATAGATTAATTTAAGAGGAACCAATGCAATAAAATATAATTTAAAAAAAAAAAAAAAATAAGGTTTCAACCTGAGACATTGATGGCCTTAAATGAGGACCGTGTTGGATGCATAAAATGGAACATTGCAGCATGCGACGAAGTTCTTCATTAATGCTGCAGTTTCTTATTCTTGGGTCCACAACTTCATCAATGTCACCTCGCTCAACCAAACCCTATCCAAATATCTGAACTCACTATATTGTTTCACATATTCTGAATATGATGAACTGTAAAAAGCTTACCCATTCATGGAGGCATTGCTGGTTTCTATCCAAAGCTTTGCATCCAGTAAGAAGCTCCAGTAATAGCACCCCGAATGAGTAAACATCAGTTTTTTCAGTGATTTCACCATTTTCAGTATATTCTGGAGCCAAATACCTATGCATGTGCATGCAACACCAACTTTTCATCATCACTTTCCAAAACTAATCAGAGACAAAATCAAAATTTTCTTCAAATACTGCTACTGCTTTATACTATTACCCGAGTCTTCCCATCACCGTGCTTTCCACAACCCTTATTTCTCCATTGGTATGACATTTCATAAGCCCAAAATTTCCCACCTGAATCCATTTGTCACAGTTAGCTGAATCAATATTATCAGAAACCAAGATTCTTGGTATTTGCATAGGCAAGTGACACAGCAGCAAACAGAAGAACAAGGACTAAAAAGTGATGAAGTTACTAGTTCTGATAAAACTAAAACATAGATCATTGTAAAATTAATAAAGAGTAATTGAACTTGGACATACTAATGCATCAAAGTCATGAGTAAGGAAGATATTGCAGGGTCTAATGTCGCTGTGCACAATACAACCCACTCTACACTCTTCATGAAGGTACCTCAACCCACGAGCTACTCCCAGAGCAATTTTCTTGCGTGCAGACCAATTCAATACATTTTCATTCTTTTCTGCAAGAACCATATTGTTGAGATTTTAATATGCATATTCTTATTAACTACAGTAACATAATTGCACCTTCTAAGACGTACAAAATATGCCAAAAAGCTTTGCAAACCAGAAAACTTTAATCTGTGCAAGTTTTTGTAATGCAAAAGGTTCTTTTTTAACTTGTGTAAATAAAGACTGAAGCTTGCCATTTTCTATATACATGGACTATTGAATAGTTTGAAATTCAAAATATTTACCATGAAGATGAGAATATAGAGATCCATTGCAGATATATTCATAAACCAGAATTTTTCTTCCATATTCCATGCAAAACCCAATCAGCATCACAACATTACGATGTTGTGTGCAGCTTAAGACCTCAACTTCTGACCAAAATTCTTCATCACCTTGAGTACCAGCTAATTTATACTGCTTGATAGCAACATTTTGGCCATCAGATAGGACTCCACGGTGTACAGAACCAACCTCACTTTCTGCCAAAAAATTTTCCTGTGAAAATCCAGCAGTGGCAAGTTTCAGTTCAGCAAACGTAAACCATCTTGGAGGGTTCCCAAACAAAGGTGCCTTATGCTGACAAATAGAGCACAATGGAGGAGATGCAGTAGTGGCATTTGGGCCTAGAGAAATTGCTTCTCTAACACTTCTACTTATGTTCACATCAATTTTACAATTAAGCACTCCTAAGACAGCTTCATGATCCAATGCTTCTGTGGGAGAAACCAGAACCTGGTTGATGTTAATGTTTTTTGAAAAATCGTCATCAGCACAAATTGCATTTGAAATCCATGGCTGAAAATATGAGCCGCAGGATGACAAACTCATAATAATTTCACTCTCTGAATTGGATACAGGTTCCTCCAGATTTTTCACCTCGTTCTGAGAAAAGGGTAATGGTGTTCCAGTGATACTAGCAGTCTTTGACCCTTGTTTTACACTACTTGCAGGAGTAACAATTGGACCCTTAATTGTATCTTCGTGTTCAGACTTGCCTTTGAAGTTTCTTGGAAATGCATTGTGCTCCATAGCTGTTGAAAGGATCAAATTCAATCGCAGAACGTTTGGCCCAGATCGCTCCATGACTACAACACTGCAATTGAGCCCCTCCATGCAGTATTTCTTTTCATTTTTCAATTTTCTGTAAACATTTGTGCGTAAATAGAAATGAATTGGCGTTACATGCACAAAGAACATGTTCATTACATTATTTCTTACCTGTCCAATATTACCCAGCTTGATTTGGCTCTCTTGGCTTCAGCAGCCACTGCTCCACAAAAAGAACCAGAAAGAATTTTGATTCTGATCTTTATCTATTTAAATGTTGACAGATCAGAGAAGCAGAATGTTAGCACATAGTGAAAAACCGAAACATTTTTTAGTTATTGAAAGGCTATGATTTAACCTTCTCTGGATCATAAAACTGATGAAGTTGAAGCACCATTTGAGAACATGAATTCACAAAAACTTGTCTTTGATCTGAGACAGTTCCTAAACGGGATCTCCACTGAGTAGTGATACAATCTGTAGCAAAAGCAAGCCCAGAGAGACCCAGTGCCCTGATGTCTGAAGTGAAGACAAAACAAAACACAGTTAATAACATCGTTGTTAGTGCCAAAAAGAACATGTCTTAGGATAATGTCAGCATCTTTGAATATGGAATCATTATTAATAACAGAAGAAAATAATGAAGTGACATGAAAGAAGTACTTGAGCAGAAAACCGGAATGACACCCAGAAGCTTAATAGAATCTCCTGGTTGAACAACATTAGTCAAAGCCCACATCAAACCACTCCTTGAAACTTGTTCTTTGGTTGCTTCAACTGCAACAACCACCACTTTCCCTCTCAATTCACCCCAACCTTTCTTTCTGTAACAATCCTTTTGCCTCATTTCAACTATTACCATGGAAATCACTAAACAATTAGTGCATGCATGGAGCCTGTTTTAGAGAAGAGAAGCTTCAAAAATCAGAGATCAGAAATGAATATAAGAAATATAGAATGGCCAAAGCCATGTAGAATTGATTATGGTATTTCCATTTTGTTTGATTTGGCAGATGCAATAAGCCAACAAAAGATATTTACTTAGAGTCTACAAGAGCTATTCATTATATAATTTGAAAGATTGATGTGATAATTTGTGTGGCCGAATTGGAACAGAGAATGGACTATTTTCGGTCCAATTGAATTGATTTGACCTATTTCATAACAATTTTACTAACCTCATATTTGTTAATGAATTAATTAATGAAAAACTATCATAGTGATTATTTATTCTCTTTAAAGATTATTCTCCTTCCATTAACTGGTGCACGACTCACCTTCCTTCTTTTGTAAGAAACGGTCGATTAGATTATGAGTTTTGTTTTAATTAAGAACTGAACTAAACATTTTTAATGAATGAAAGGTTAAAATTACTAATATAATATCAATGATTAAAATGAATATTCTTCCCGATTTTATCTCATTTATTCCCAATGTTTACTTTAAAAACATGATTTATTGTCATTAATTAGTCAAAAAGAACAAATAGTAACTTAGTAATAAAAGAATAGTTAGTTATTTACCATCAGATTGAGAGTATTTATATGCGTTAAATAAAATCCAATAATTCTGATCAACTAAAATTTATACCATCTTTGTAATTAAAACCTTTTCATGTTCCCTAAAATTGTAAATTTCTCTATTCATTAAACCCAAAAACAAGTTCACGTCAAAAGTCCGTTATGCCCACCATTATAAATAATTTGAAAATAGAGAATAAAATTGAAAAAAAAAAAACACCAAAGAGATGTATCCTATATATAGATAAATGAACTAATATATACAAATACACAATTTTGAAAATAATAAATTAAAATTCTCATGATGGCACAAATTTAAATTTGTACCAGTAAAAAAAAAGTATATTTAATAAATCTCTACTAATTATTTATCATACTTTACATATTGCAACGGTAAAAAATAATTATTGGTCAAAATTTATTTTAAATTATTTAATATTATTATAATGAAAACCATCAAACTGCCACAATAATAAAAACATATTATAATGTATACATTAATAATGTGAATTAGTTTTGTGATGAATTTAATCACAAACTTGCATATAAAATAAATTTTATAACAATTATATTAATTAAATGTCATACTAACTTTCATCTCTAATTGATTAATGTACAATTATTAACTAAAATAAATAATGAGCAGGGCCATACGATAGAAGAGGGCACTTTGGTCAATAAAATAGTAAAAAGAAACGTTGTATTTGGAAGCTTTAAATGGAAGAAACAAAAAAGCAGCATCATCAACGGCCATAACTCATCCACGGCGTGTGTGACGGCGCTATTCGGTGATGGTGGCGTTGGTCAACACAAGATTGAAGAGGGAACAATGCAACCGCACAAAACACGATTCCAGCTTCTCCCATTGGAAGGTTTTAATTTGTGCTTTCTTATGTTAATGTTTTTTAATGATGTGAATCTGTGTTTATTTTTCTTTCTGTTAACAAAATCCGCAATTTCCGACTAGAAGTAGAGGAGACGGTTAATAACTGTTTGATTTGACGAGGTTGTTGTGGACATGGAATGTGGAGTGGAGTGGACCTTTCAACTGTTCATGTTACGAGTTGCTTTTGCTTTGATTTCAGATACTGATTGGGCCTTCTGATTGGGAAGATCATTCCAAAGGAAAGGAAGGGTGTGCAAGATACAGGATCCATAATCTTCCTCAGGAATCAAATCCAGGGGTGTATGAGCTTGGAATTGCTGTGATCAATGGTGGTTTGGGGCGTGAAATTTCCAAGCTTGCCCCTCATTCTCACCGCATAGTGGTGGTTTACCTTGGACAAGCTGATAATGTGAGAACAAGACTCCAACGTTATGGCAGAACAGGTGCTCATCTGCACAGTGGCTGTTCGAATGGTTCTTCTCCCCAAAAGGGGCGCCCCTTGTTTGAGGAAGTGTTTTCACAAGGATTCTCAATCGTTTATAGATGGGCTCCTGTAAGTACATATCTCACATTTCATGTGATTTTCTTTTTCTAAGTTATAAGATCAAGATGCTTTGCTTTCCAATGAACATTCTTGACTTGTTGTATTTCTGTCCCCAAAGCTAGATCACTATTGCCTTCAACATCTTATGCCTAATTCACACAAGTCCTTATTGGCGTGTTTGGATTCACTTTCGGTGATGTTAGAATCACTTTAACATACCAATTACATTAATTTTTGGTAATGCTCTCATGTTTGATTTTACATTGAGGAATTGGTCCATGTTGCAGAATTGATTTTGAGTTGAAACAACTTTAGGTGGTTTTGTATGTTGGCTAATTTTCCTACTGAGTTTTGCTGCCAACTTATTTTTAGAATAAAAACGCATTTAAACATACAACACATAATTTCAAAATATATTTTGCAAGCGCTTACTTAAAAACGTCATAAGAGTAGTATGACATAAAGAAAGGATTTATGTGTACTTGGATTCCAAATTTCTTTAGTTACAAATTACAGATTTTCAGAGCTCATTATTACGAGAAGTCCTTGGTCATGGCTGGGCTTAGTATTTGTTGGGTTATGTTTCATATGTTTTGATTATAGTCATTGAGAGATTGTAGTTCTAGATATATATATGATATTGGTCTTACACATATAAGTCTTTTGATATTACTTTTATCCAAAAACCTTAAGGTAATAGTGTTATGGGTCTTTATTCTTATATAGTGTTTAACTTTATCTATTGTATCTAATGTAGAACTTTCACTCATATTTAGACTATTCCCAACAGTATCTGATGAAGTGATGAAAATTCTTATTTGGGAAATACGGTTAACAGAACTATATACTTGACGTGGATTAATGCGTTTTTTGTGAAATTTTGTACTCAAGATTGAAGAAATGCGCATTTGTATTTTACATAATAAGAAATGCCAAGTTTTCATGAGCAAACCATGCTTTTATGTTGAGCAGATGCAAAACAAGGAAGATGCCCTGCGAACAGAAGCTCAGCTGCTCAGTACATTTGATTATGCATGGAACACAAGCAGTAATGGAATCCGTAGACCTGAAGAAATTCTTCAAAAGCTTCAAAAAATTGCTTCAGCCACTAGAACACTTTCAGATGTGGCCAAAGTGCTACTACCATTTACTCAGAAGCAAGTGGGCATCCGAATTAAATCAAGCAAGGCACCTCAGGCAGATGACAAGTTAGATAAAGCGGACAATGAGAGCTATAATTTCCTATCTCGGGTATTCAGTTTTAACAGATCACGTCCTAGGATAGTTCAAAGTGTCACTGGTTTCGTTCAGGAACAGGAGAATGCTAAAATATGTGGAGTGGCATTGGATGATGGTTTGATTTGTCAAAGGCCACCAGCTGAGAAAAGATTGAGGTGTCCCGAACACAAAGGAATGAGAGCTAATGTTTCCATTGCCGAAGCAACCAGGGTTCCCAAGTCAGAGAGCAATATTGATGAAAGTCTGACAGACACCAATGTATGTGGAATCATCTTAAATGATGGCTCTACCTGTAGAAGGCAACCAGTTAAAGGAAGGAAAAGGTGCCATGAGCATAAAGGGAGGAGAGTTGGTGCATTTGTTCAAAATAAAGGCAATGGATACAGATACCAAAATGTCAGCTATGATGTAAAAAATTCTCTACAAACACTGGTAGGGAGTCCTGTTGATGAGAGTATATCAAACACAGATATATGTGGAATCATCTTAAATGATGGCTCTGCTTGTACAAGACAACCAGTTAAAGGAAGAAAAAGGTGCCATGAGCACAAAGGAAGAAGAATTCATGCATCCTTTCATGTAAATCAGAAATAACTGGCACTGCAGAATTTCTGCATAACAAGTGTCATGCTTAATCACCACAATGAGTTAGTTGAAGTTTAGACAGAGACTGTTGCTGCTAGCTGATGACCTGCTAGAAGATGGGTTTAGATGCTAGACTTGGAGTGTCATAACTGAACAGCTGATATCTATTTAAAAGGCAAACCACCAGTTGTAGGTAAAAAAAAATTCTTGCAGCAGAAAATGCATTGATCAGATGCTGGAAGGGTGAAATATGTTTGTATTATTAGGGAAATTTCACTTATAATTCTCTGAAGGCAAGGAAGTATGTAATAGTAGTTGTTTCCCATTGTTGTTGTATTGTAGGAATAGCGATTGTTTATTATGGTCAGAAATGTGCTCTGTTTTCCTGCAGCAGCATCAAAGTACAAGTTTATAGATATGTTAAACCATTGTATTCTTTTAGCACTTAAGATTACAAAAATGCAGACAGAGATTTAAACCATCAAGTTGATTGAGGCCTATATATATACGCTAATTATGAGTCAATGTGGTTTGTATGGCCAATATTAAGAAAGTTATGCTTCTACCTTGAATGGAAAATAAATGAATCTTCCTTCCTGGAAAAATCGGTTTCTGCATCCTATCATAGTTATTTTATCAACAAAGTTCAATGCATTTAGCAGATAACTAAGTAATGCTCATGATATTTAAAAAATTTTAAGAGATTGAAATATTTTTTGAAAAATTTAAGCATCTAAGATTCTATCTCTTCATAATGTATAAAAACATAGTTAAACTCAATATTTATTATAAATTTTATGTGAGAAAGATCACACTTACAAGAAAGAGGTAGTGTGTTGTTTACTGAGATGGATTAGTAGTCAAGGGTGAAAAGTTATTTCATCATTTAGTTTGTAAATATAAAGATGAAACGTGATTGATGATGAAGAATTATGATTAATTACATTACATTATTAACCATATCCCCATACTTAAAAAATTCTTCAAATGGGTTTCTAAATATTAGTATGATATATCAACTTTTAATTGATAGGTATTCAAATAAGAATCTATTTATATAATTTTATCAATAAGTATAACACTGTATAATGAAGATATATACATAATAGTATTACAAATAGAAAATATAGTTTATATTAAATTTGACCATATATATGTCAAACAAAAAGGGTTCAATTCTATTAAATCAATATCCACATTTAGTTTTCATCTCATTTTTTTTTATAAAGTAAGTTCTTTATATTATCCACAAAAGTAAGTGAATTTTCTCCATCTTACCACACTTTAAAGTGTAGAAAATATAGAAAGTAAGATTCGATAATAATCTGTCATTTCTTTCCAAACGATAAAATAAAAGAGTATTTGATTCATTTTATTATAAAAGTATAAATAATAGAGTAATATGTTTATTTCATTTTATTATGTTCTGGTGTCTTTCAATTCATTATTTATTATTATTTAAAACATAGTTAAAAATCTATATGAAAATAAAAAAATGTTAATTTAAATTATTAAATTCTTGTAATTTATTATATTTAGAAGATGCATACAAATATTACCGTGGGAGTTATTTTTTCATAAAGTGAACTACGTACATTAATTTCTAGTAACTTTTTAAATTTTATTATAAATCATTTAGATTAAAGTAGACAAATCATGTGAGTTGCTTAAGAATTTATGTAACTTATTGAAGTGATAAAAAAAAGTTTTTACAACGGGAATGTATTATTTCTTCAAAAAGTAACTTTCTTTATATATATGTTGTGTCTTGTAAACAGGACACATATGTAATATTCGACCACTTTATTATGTAAAATGGTAAAAAACATAATTTGAATTGAAAAAAAAAATACAAGATTATCTTGAATTTTGTAAAAAAGAAAAGAATTATTAATCTATTTTGCCACGACAGATAGTGTCGGAGCGATAAATTAAATTTGAGGGCGAAAAACAGATATTTTGTTTTCCGATAGCTTCAACGCTACCCGAAAGCATGGAGCTCAAACTCCACGCATCAATGGCTGCTGTGGGATCCATTTCACGCGCAGCAAACTCCGTCGTGTTCACCCATTCCTCTACCTCCGTTCCTATCTGCACCTACGCGGTTCCTGATTCCAGCAGGCGTCGAAACGGCAACAACACTAGTCGTTCCGCTTACAAAACCCCTCCTTTGCGTAAGGGGAACCATCCCATAGAACCCAAATCGAAGCTCGATCAACAAAACCAAAACGCCTCATTACCCTTGAATGTGGACTTGGTGGCCCTGTGTGAAGAGGGTAAGCACGATCAAGTAGTGGAACTCATGGGTCAAGGTGCTGCTGCTGATTACCGCGTTTATCTTGCGCTCTTGAATTTGTGTGAGCGTACAAAGTCGCTTGAATTGGGGAAAAGGGTCCATGAATTCCTGAGAAGGTCGACCTTTCGTGGGGACGTTGAACTGGGCAACAGGTTGATCGGAATGTACAGCAAATGTGGCAGTGTGAAGGATGCACGCCGAGTGTTTGATCAAATGCAGGAGAGAAATACCGCTTCGTGGCATTTGATGATTGGTGGGTACACGGCTAATGGTTTAGCGTGTGATGGTTTATTGGCTTTTCAGAAGATGAAGCAAGCAGGGGTGCCATTTGATGGGGAAACTTTTGAATTGGTTTTGGCTGCATGTGCACAGGCAGAAGCTGTGGAAGAAGGGCTTATACACTTAGAGTCCATGAAGGAGAATGGAATAGTTCCAAGAATGGAGCATTACTTGGAGGTTATTAACATTCTGGGGAATGCTGGTCGATTGAATGAAGCTGAGGAGTTCATTGAGAAGATGCCAATTGAGGTTGGAGCTGAGGCTTGGGAGTCTCTTCGAAATTTTGCGCGAATACATGGAAATTTAGATCTTGAAGATCGTGCAGAGGAGTTGTTAAAGTATCTTGATCCGTCAAAAACCATTACTGATAAACTTCCTATGCCTCCAAGAAAGAAGCAGCATGATATTAACATGCTAGAGGAGAAGAATAGGGTGGCTGAGTATCGGTATTCTATACCGTATAAAGAAGAGACTCATGAGAAATTAGGAGGTTTGAGTGGGCAGATGAGGGAAGCCGGTTATGTGCCGGATACAAGATATGTCCTCCATGACATTGATGAGGAGGAAAAAGAGAAGGCCTTGCAATATCATAGCGAACGTTTGGCAATTGCTTATGGTCTCATCAGTACACCCCCGAGGACGACACTTAGAATCATCAAGAACCTACGTATCTGTGGGGACTGCCACAATGCAATCAAAATTATGTCCAAGATTGTTGGAAGGGAGCTAATTGTTAGGGATAACAAGCGATTCCATCATTTTAAAGATGGAAAATGCTCCTGTGGAGATTATTGGTAGCGTTGGTAAAACTGCTCAACTGTACATACTATTGATGTTGTTATACTACTAGATTGTTTCTTATTTGCAGACAAATATGTAAGGATCAAATTCATAGTCAGGCAGATCAAAGAATTTTTTGTTCCATCAATGAATTGACCTGTGTTTTGTCTCTCTTTGTGGTACGCGATTATTAGTAAAGGTAACAAACAATCGGTATACTTATTTCGAAATGTTTGCTCCAGGAATATGCTATAAAGCGTTCTTAGAAATGTACTTTTAGTGATCTAGAATTTAGATAGCATGTAAATCCTATAGATGGAATATGGAGAGTGTTCCATGTCGCCCCTATAATTTAAGTAGTAACTCTCTAAAGATTAGTCTTTCCTTCCCACAGTATATTGTGATGTTAAATCCTGAAGTATATAACGTAATTAGTTGAGAACAATTGACCACGGAAACTGGAAGGTAATAGAATTCTGGAGACTGCTTAGAATAAACCAAATGCATTGAGGAGATATTAGATATGAACAACACTTCTAAATGATTCTCTATTTCCTCATTCAAATTTATCTTTTATTTAATGAGCACATGGTTTTCCTATCTAAACAACATACATGGTGTTTCCTCAACTGAAGAAATGAATGAAACTCTGTCAAGGGATCACTCCTTGGTAAGATGAACAGAAGTATATGTTGTATCCTATTTGAAGATCGAATATAAGCCCCATCTCGCTGTACAACTAGAAAGAATGCAGGCTACCATATGAATGAAACCCAGACAGGGGATCATTCCTTGGTAAGGTGAACTGAAGTACAAGTTCTATCCTATTTGAAGATGGAATATAAGCTCCATCTCACTGTACAACTTGAAAGAATGCAATGTGCAGCAGCACTTATGTATGAATGGCAGTCAAATTGAGTGAGACCAAGAAGCCAATTTGAAGCTTATTGGAAGTTAGCAGGCTAAAATGGAAAGGGGGCCCATTTTATACTAAAAATAATTGTGATGATGCTTGGCTGATTCTTTTGCTGGTTACCATTTCAATTTTCAACTGCAGCTTCTTCTCTTGATGGAACTCTCAGGTATAGTTTCATTGTATCATAAACTGTAAAGCCTATGGCCGCAGAAGGAACGACCTGAATCACAAAATTCAACAATTAGTCATACAGAATGAGTTTAGAGTGTCTGTCTGTTACTTTTAATAAGCTATTACTTGTATCACCTTTATATAATTGATGCTCAGCCCTGAAAACAGTTGCTTCCAGCCTTGCCTTTGGGCAATCAAAACAATAGATTTCAAAGTCCCCTTCAATTCAGCATTATCAGAGGGCTGGAGCTTTTGAATCTGGCCATATGTTTGTCAAATAATTGTACACTGTTATTTGATATCTACCAATCAGTCTCTGGGTGATCGGAATACGAAAATTACCTGCATTTGCCTCCTAACAACTTCAAGAGGATATGTAAAGGTCTGACCCAATAACCCTGCTACTGATCCGCACGTCAATTTGGCCATGATGCTTTTATTGTACTCCTCAGGGACATGGCGCTTCATTTCCTCATAGAAGTAGAATTTCAAACCCGCATACGGGAATATTCCAACAAGAGTTGGAGCTGTTGCCATGAACAAAATGCCACAGTGATACACGATACAAAAATACGAGAAATGGAAATAAGCTGATTTAAATTCGTACCCACTCCACGATAGAGACCCCTGATGCCACCCTCTCTGTAAGTCCTTGTAAGACAATCAGTGATCCCTCTGTAAACTTGTTCGTTATTAACCATCCCCGAAGCACCCAACTTTGTTGGACTAACAATCTGCAGTTTCAATCAAATGCAGACAAATTAACGCTTAAAACTTTTCCTACAGCTCCTAACCCCCAAAAAATAGATTACAATTAATTTCTGAAAAAGATACTTTACCTGATAAGCTAACTTGGTTCGAGTCAAATCAAGCGGATAAGTAAAAAGTACAGCTGTCCCTCCAGAGAGTGATCCTGCCACAAGGTCAAGGGTAGGACCTTTCCACACATCAGGAAAAGTTTGTATAATCCATCTCCGGTATTCCTCGTAAGACGTATAATGAATAGCCGCGTAAGGAATAATCCTTGCAACACTTGCTCCATTTCCTCTGCAAATAAATCCACAAGATACTTAAAAAGATACAGCCCCCGAGATCGTGAGAGTGAAAAGAAGCTTATAATCTGCAGTTATGATCACGATCACAATTACATAGCAATTCTTGATATCGTCAGAAATCACGAACAAGTGTGGCTAATGCTACCACATCGGAGCCACAGTGAACTCAATAAACCTTGATGACTCATTCACCGTTTTTTGAAAACCTTGACTACGAGTTTGGGTTGAGAACTACCTGTAGAAACCCAGAAGGCCTTCCGTTTTGGCAATTCTGACCGCTGATCCTATCAGTCCTGTGCTCTGAAACTCAGCCCTTCGCGTCTGCCATTAAAAAAAAAAAAAGAAAAAAAGAAAACCCGTTAAGAAATCAAGCAACAAGAAACATGAACAGTTTTAAAGCAAAGAACACTGAAACTAACTATTATTTTATATCTCTATCGTACATTTGATTCTGGAAGATGAAAGAAAGAAAGACGAAAGCGAGAAGAATATTTGAGTGACCTGAAAGAGAATCTTGACACGCTCGAGAGGAGCGACGACGGTCTTGGCGAAGCCGCCGGCGAGGCCGCCGGCGAGCAACTCCTTGGCGAAAAGGGGCATGAGATCGAGCGGACCCTTGTTCCCGCCTTCTGGGTGATGCCTCTTCTGCTCCTCCATTTTTTCAGAAGAATTACGATTGAGAAAGGAACGAAAGAAAAAGCAATTGAATTTAATTGAATTTGAGAATTGTTTAATTGCGTAGTTGAGTTGAATATGAGGATGGGGTTTAGTGATTTATGTTACAGCCTCCAAGTAGGACCAGGTCCCTCCCTCTCCCCCATTTTCATTCTTCTTTTTTAAATATTTAAATTCAATTTATTCCCTTTTATTTTTGTTTTACACTAATTCTTTTTGGCCTTTTTTTAAAATACTAATGGAAAAAAATTAATATTTCAGGCTAATATGCTTTTGGCAAAATTATAAAATAATACTTACCAATCAAACTATAAATCAGTAGAAAATTATGAGAAAAATGACAAAGTATGATGAAGTCTACACTCTAATGTGTTGTGGAATGACATGCAAAAGTTAAAGAAGAAATTTACCCTAATGAAGACAAATGGCACAATTGTTTTTTAAAGATGAGTATTTTGAAACTAATAATCTAATTAGTACATATACTTAGTTTATAAGTAAGACAAGAAAAAGTATAAAATATTTATAATTAAATTGTGTTTTTATTTATTTCATCCACCCAAAATAGAACATGTGAGAGGAAAAAAGTTGTATTTATCAAATTTTAGTGGAATTGTATTTATAAATTTCAAATTTGATTCGGATAATTACGTTAATTTTTTTTTACGTAACATATTGAAGTTTTTTACATGACACATTCTCGATTCAATATTTGTTTAGAAATACGTTTGATACCTAAAAAAAAGTTAACATAATTGAGTTAAAAAGACTATATTCATTTATTTTTAAAATTTAGGAATTAAAATGTATCGAAATCTCTTAGAGAGAGTGATGAATTCCAGATTTAGATTAAAGTTCAGAAATTAAAAACATACTTAATCTGTAAATTTAATTATCACCAATGACTTCTTTTTGAAAAATATTTAATTTTATTAAATTAATGATTAAAAATTGTTTCAAACAATTAAGTTATAGCAAAAGAAATTAAATTATATTTAAATATTACTATATAATTCACATATATTATGTAAACAAAATATTGAGAAATAAAAGTTATAATAATTTGTTTCAATATTTTCTTGTACGTAAATTATGATAAATTTTAAAAAATAATATAATAAAATAAAGCGTTTGTTTGAGGAGTATTAGTTTTAATTTTTTTCATAAATATTAAATTATAAATATGTTGATATAATTTTAATATTTGTTTATTTAGTTTAACATCACAAAATTTTTCATATACTTTAGATATTAGATACTGTTTATAGTTTCACGTACGTTGACTTGAAGTTACAACAATAACATTCATAATTAATGAATATCAAAAGATTTCCAGATATTTAAAAAATAAAAATACGTAAAAAGTATCATTATATTTAAGAATTAAATATGTTTTTAATTTTTAAATTTAAATATAAACTTAAATTTTTTTGATATATTTTGATCTTAAATTTTTTTAAAAAAATATTAAATTACGTTAAAAATTAAAATCAAATTATATCAAAATTTTAAACAAAAGATAAATTTTAATTTTTTATTAAAATTTAAAAACTAAAAATATATTCAATCCTATATTTAAATATATTAAAAAACAGCTCATTTAACATTTTAATGTGTTAGTACACAAATATTACTGGTATTAATAATTACATAAAAACATTAGTAAATGTTTATAAGACATTGACCAAAACATTAAAAGTAAAACTTTTTTTGTTGTTGGAAACATTAGCAATAATAGAAAAACATAAAAGAATATATATATTATTGACACATTCTTGCCTTCATTTATTATTATTTTAACTAATTATTAGTATGAATCATAATTATAGTTTGAGCTTATTGTTGGTAGTTTAAAAGGATAATTTGGTTATTTATGTTTAGTTAGTGTAAAACATGGTTGGGTGGCGGTTAAAAATTGACCCAAGTCACAGAGAGCCGTGGGTGGTGGTTAACCGTAGGTTTAATGTAATGTTAGCTAAAGGAAGAGAGAGAAACAACCGAACAACCGCTTTGTGTCTTTGCGCTCTCTCTCACTTTCTATATATATTTTATGCATAACATGACCCTTTTTGACATAGCTCAACAACAACACAGAAAAGAAGAATTTTGATAGAAGAAGACAGAGGGCAGAGCTGCAGCCAAGAAAACCCATGGCTGAATCCGTTTCAGTAGACATGGAGGTGCTCCTTCTAGCCAGAAAGGTTTCTTCTTTTCTGCCAAAGCTTTTCTTTTTTCTAATGGGTTCATTTCTCTTCATTAACCTCTTCCAATTTCTCTTTTCACCACATTCTTTCTGCTGAAGAGTTTTTCTTGAAGAACCCTTCACACTTTCGCATAATTGGGAATTTTTTAGTAGAGCAATTCGTCACGGGGTTCCTTCTTGTTTCATTTCATTATGTTCTTCCTTTGAATGCGTATGTTTTGCATCGCCAATCCACTCACCATTTTTGAATTTCCGTTTTTTCTTTATTAATTTTAAGCTGTTATCGGGCTTCTTATATGGATTTATCGATTCGTGGAGGAAATGGATTTTACCTTTGCATTTGCAGCATTGGATGCGGTTTAGATGATATGGGAAATTTCATTGTTGTTTTCTTGCTTGCACACACTTTGTTGTTTTCCTTTTCATTTTATTCTTCTTTTTGGTTTTTTAGGTGGGGTCAAGGGTTCTTCTTTTCTTTTTCTACCTCCTGTATTTTATATGATGATGTTCATCGCTTTGAAGGAATTGGATCCTTTGTGGTTTGGCTTTTCTGTCTCATCGGTTCTTTCAAAGTGCATTACAGTCTATAAGAATCATCGCTGTGCCTTTCTTAGCCTTTTGATCATTATTGTACTTGGGCCAATTCTATCTGTTACTTTGTGCTTTATATACGTATCGGTTATTTATTGGATTAGGTAAAGTCGTTCTTTATGTAACATTTTAAGACACTATCCTCATTTCACTGGCTTTACCTTGTTTTGTTTATTGAAGATACAATGATTGGAATCTGGCAGTACTTATGTCATTTATCTTCTTTTTTTTTTTTTTCAACCTCGAGTTAATATGCTATTGGCCTATTGCTTGTTAGTTTGGGTCATCCAAAAAGACGGGTAGGGGCACATGGCAGCCATGTCAGTAAATAAATAATTTAGATATGTTTGAAACAGTTTTTCATTACTTGAATGGAGTACATACAAAATAAAGGATATCCTTTGCTTTACAGGGACGTTCTTTTTCACTAGAAAGTTTGCTTCAATTTTTGTGCTTCTTTGCCCCATTTTTTCTTTTTTGTATTTTTGACATACACTTACTTCAGTATATTATTCTAGGAACATCATATTCGAACGGGCTGTGGTTCTGTATCTGTTATAGTATGTGGCGATCAAAACAAACCACCTCTGATCACTTACCCTGATGTAGCATTAAATTGTAAGTGGAGTCATTTTGATTTTTCTTGTGACCACATTACTCTTGTTTAAAATGTCAAGAATCGTTTTTTCCCCAGCTGTTCTTAAATTTGTTGCTTAGTACTTTGTGAGCATGTTAATGGTTGTATAGATTTATGTTTGATCTGAGGCATTGTCTTATTTCATTGTATTGAGGCAGATCTGTCTTGTTTCCAAGGATTATTTTTCTGTCCAGAGGCCGCTTCTTTGCTTCTTCATAACTTCTGTATATATCATATCTGTCCTCCTGGGCATGAGGTTTGTAAGTTTATCTACTAAAATGAAATTTTTATTGCATGTTAAACTGAATATTATTATTTACATAGTTTATCTGCAAATTCCACAAGAGTTTTTGTAGTTGGGAGCAGCTGCAGTTTGTCCCGATGATCCAATCCCTTCTGCTGAAGACTTAGCAAATCAAATAATTGAGGTTCTCAACTATTTTCGGTAACTATATACTATGCCTTATTGTTAGCTTTTTCATTTTCTGAAACTGTTCCATGTGTTTAAGAACACGTCCAATGTAGAAAGAGACAAATCACTTCAGGTTCTTTTCATAGTTATGCACAAAAGTTGAAAGTGAGCAAAAGAGCACTGCATATATGTAGTGTGGGAAAATCTAATGTGTCTGATGTATTTACTGATTGCATGAACTTTTTCCTTGTCCAGGCTTGGTGCAGTGATGTGTATGGGAGCATCAGCTGGTGCTTACATTCTTTCACTATTCGCTGTATGTACCTTATTTCAATTTGAAGAGACTGTTTAACCATTTATCAGTAGCTTTTCTATTTAAAATTTGTACCTAATATGTTTTAATACGTAGCACATCTTATGTTTATTTCGATGCAGACAAAATATAGGGAGCGTGTTGTTGGTTTAATACTTGTATCTCCCTTGTGCAAAGCTCCTTCTTGGACTGAATGGTTTTATAATAAGGTTTCTTTAAAATGGCAACAGTAATGCACTCACGAGTTCTCTGGTTGATAACTTTACTATACTGAGACTGCTTTTAATTTTAGATGATGTCAAATTTGCTATATTTCTACGGTGTGTGTGGCGTGTTGAAAGAGTGTCTGCTCCAGCGCTACTTCAGCAAGGTATTGTAATGCAAGGATCTTAGCCCTCTTGCATTTCTTTGTTTATTATGTTTCAAGTTTTCATGGCCAACCTTAACAGGAAGTTCGTGGTGATGCTGAATTTCCAGAATCAGAGATAGTTCAAGCATGCAGAAAAGTATGTGCAAAGCTATTTTAGTCCCTCCATTTTTCTGCTGCAGCTGAAATATGAATTTTATTTTCTTAATTTTATTTTTTTCTCTGCTGCATATACCTCACTTTGCTTCTTTCTCTCGATTTGTTTCCAGCTCCTAGATGAGAGAAAGAGCATCAATATCTTTCGGTTTCTTCAGGCTATCAATGAGTAAGATCTGCTAAGATAATTTTCTTTATATGAAAATAAAGATATAAAACAAATTGACTTTCTTTTTAGATAACATCAAAGTATGTACTTCAGTTTTTTAAAAGGATAGACGGAAGAACTTTCATAAAAGTTTAAGGCATAAGTTGATTTTATTTTGAGAGAAGCTCAATTCAATTTTACCTACGTATTTTCTTCTCATAGAGCTTGTAATTGTTTTATCTGAACATGCCTTTACTTAACTGAGTTAGCATATCTATGTGCTCCAACTTCACTTGCAAACTTTGCAGGAGACCTGATATAACGGAAGGATTGAAGAGACTAAAATGTCGTACACTTATTTTTGTTGGGGACAGCTCTCCTTTCCATTCAGAGGCTATTCATATGACTTCAAAACTTGATAGGAGATACACTGCCTTGGTCGAGGTACGTGAAAGAATGAATGTTCATTAGTATATGTAACATGTACATCTGTCACATGGGTCAAATTGACAGGTCTGGTGACATGCATGTAAATAATGAGTATATACATGCATGGTTAGCTTTATAATTCTGTAAACCTATAACTAGTGTTTGATTATGATAAGAAATTGAGAATGCATGATGCATGAAGCATGTTTAAGAGTGGATTGATCTGGCAGGTCCAGGGTTGTGGATCAATGGTTACAGAGGAACAACCATATGCAATGCTGGTCCCTATGGAGAACTTTCTAAAGGGATATGGGATGTATAGGCCAAGCTATCTCAGTGGCAGCCCAAAGAGCCCGCTCAGTCCATCTTGCATCTCTCCTGAACTACTTTCCCCAGAGAGCATGGGATTGAAACTGAAACCTATAAAGACACGTGTTTAACTGCAAGTTTGACCAGGAGGAGCAAGCACACATTTTTCTTCATAGCAGTCTTTCTTCTTCTATTGATTTTTCTGATTTTTTTATTGTTTGAGACAAATAGAGAGGAGATGGCGGATTGTAGATATAGAAAGGGAAATTCAGAATCCGTGGGAGGCTATGAATATGAATATATATACATATACATATATATATATATATATGTATATATATAGGTATAATAATAACAATAACATATGTATGTGTGTGGGTGCATCCCATTTGTAGGCAGTCATAAAGGAATCAGGGAGCTGTATATGATGTACATTCCATACGGACTCCAGATTTATTTATGAAGATGAGCAATTAATAATACATAGAGGCTCTTTCATTTTTAACATCTTTCCCACAGCTTCAAATCTTTTATTAATCACTTTCACATTGTCTTTTTTTCTTTGTTACGCCAGCAATTCATTTGTTCTTTGTTAGAAGAGGACTTTCAGGGTCAATGTGAAAAAGGGTTACTCTCTTACAATGTAGTCAAGGAAGTTTGTTGAAACATTTCTCTCGAACAGGATTGTGTTTGAAGGAAAATAATAAAAGGACATTATTTACTTGGAATAAATAAAATGTTAAAGTCAAGGACCAAGAGTTACATCGTCAATTCCTTCTGATTCTAATAATGTGTCACACCACCACTTATAATCATTTCAAGTTCATTTCTTAACTTTTCAACTTCTGACATTTTTGTCTGTCCCAACTAACATAACTTACGTTACTAAATTCTTCAGTATCAAGACTTTATTGTTTGAACTTGAGTAGCAAGCATAATACTTCAAATCACCAAAGAAAAATCTTCAATCTGCAGTTCAACGAAATGAAAACACAGTTTCTACCACTATGCTCAAAACAGCCAATTAGAACTCCACTGCACTACATTGATTAAAGATTTTGGCAATTTGGAACATTCTTAATTTTTTTCTTCCATACCGCATCGCAACAGAAAAAAATGCCGACCTTTTCAGACAAAATTGTTGAGTATTCATTTTCAGTTACATGCATATCTAGATTACCAAAAGGCAAAAGCAAATAAAATGTAAGATTCTGCGGATACAAATTTCAGTATTAAATATCAGACATTACTAATATAATATAATACACACAAAACTAAGCAGGTTCTTAAGAAAGTTCAGTGCAACTGCAATGTGACAGCACCAAAAACTCGTTAGAGACTGCCTGAACTAAATTAGCAAACACAGAAACACAATGCTGACAAAACTGATGAGGCAGTATGCAACTTCTCACCACCTCTTGAGACCTCTCATCATGTAAAGGATCCTAACAAAAAGGGTCTGTGGCAACTTGTTGGAGTAAGTAAATAACATGGCTGTGACTTTAACACTGATATCAGTTTGGTATTCTAGCTTACGCATCTGTGTCAGAGATCGGGTCCTCAACTTCACTCTCACCGCTTGAACTATCATCTGCGGTTGAAGTCCTGGCTTTGACTGGCTTAGAGTTTTGATGGAGATCATATTTGACAAATTTAATTTTCTTTTCACTGTGTTTTCCTTTTCTTTTCCGAGCTTTATTCTTGGGTAACTTCATAGTTTGTGCAGCAGCTACAAACGCATCACTAATCAATTTGTTTTGCTTATCATCCTCACCTGTATTTCCCTCTTCCCCAGCATTATCAACATAGAAAAGGTCATCATCTGCTATCTTCTTCTTCAAGTTACTTGCAGGGTGCTCCGGTTTGGAAGTATCAAGACCTAATGCAGCACGGTTCTTTAAAATATCATCTTCAAAAACTCTGATCCCTTGATTCTCAAGGCTCAGCAGCCAAACTGGTTAGATTAAACACAGTGCATTAATAACATTTTAGGTGTGTAATGCATTGAGCACCATATCTGATCAGAAATATAAGTTGCAGATCTACTCACGTATAAGAGCTTTGGGAGAGGATCCATTAGCTCTGCCAGCTTTTTCTTCCAAACTATTCTGGCTAGTGACCCATTTAATTATTTGCAATGGCAATCGAGAAGCAGAAAATTCCTTCATATACGAGATAGTTCTATTCTGATCACCAAGTCCTCTGAGTTGATACAGATTTAGAAATTACACCATGTAACAAAAATGAGAGAACTACATACACATAATACAATAATTAATTCCTCATAGTATCATACCTAAAATACTCCACAGCCCCATGAGTAACAATCAATCTGGTTAAGGTGAGGTTTTGTATGTTGGCATTTGAATAGAGGAAAGGGTAGTCTACAAATAGTACAGCATCAAAAATAACTTTCCTAGATAGAATTTCATCTTCAGGTTTCTGCACGGATAGAGATAGAAGGAAACACTTTTTAGAATCCCAACATTCCCATAAATGGACTAAGGAAATAAACAAGGGTAAGTGTAAATCAACGAAAAGTTTGATTATACTAGTAATAGCCGTGGTCTATAAAATCATGGTGTTGAACTTTTGTGCAACGGAAATGAGAACAAATACCTTTTCTAATTACATACAATAAAAAGGAAACAAATTACATAAACTAATGGCGAATACAAGGATAAAATACTGACCACTATTGAGATCAGAGGCAATGGTGTCTCCAGTGCCGTCCTCATAAGGATCTCTGGTTACACAAAAGATAAATACACGTTAAATAGAAACCATTAAAATGAGAATCCTAGAGAAAAGTTGAAGCAAATGATCAAGTGCTTCTAATGGGAACTCTTCGATGACCCAGCTGAGTTCAATCGTGAAAAGGTTCAAAATAGAACTTCCTGGACAAAATGCACCAAAGATGCAAATAACCTGGCCCATGGAAAATTCATGCATTTCATAGAGGATATCATAGTGCAGAGCTATAACTTCTTGCGTACAAGTCTTCGACTATAAACCAGTAAATTAAAGCTACATTGACATGTATATGAAAAGTAAGGGGAAACTGAAATATTAATAAAAAGATAAATAAAACCTAACTAACCCAAAAAGTATATGTTCTGAAAGCTTGATATTGAGCTAACAGCCCAACTCTTCAGCTTCATTTCCAATCCTTCCCTTGACGTTGCCAGATTAAAAGAAAGACAAAGTTTCAATAAGAACACTTCCATGATGATAGCACCACCCAAGTAATCAACATGAAACCCTCTAGAACAAATCCAGTCACAAACATCACTGCTCACAAGAGGTAACAAAGATCGAAAAGCGTCACCATTCATGGTCACCCAAAGATGAGCCAAATCAGTGAAAGGAAAAATCAATCTCGCTGAATCAGATTCCTCCTCATAAACCTTGTTATGACATGAAAGGCTTATATACCCAAGAACTACATCCACCAAAGACTTCACCTCCCTCATAGCTTTCTTCTCTCTCTTACATCTCAATTCCCTTCCTAACAGCTCCACTATCACTCCGTGAAGCACAAAAACAACAGGCGCCAGCAAAACGATGCTCTTTGAAGCACAAACAGAACCTGAACACGCAGATAGCAACTGAAACAAGTCTTTGGCGACCAATATTTTATCCAAGGCATCGCCTTTCTCCGGGTTACGTCCACGAAAGGTTATTGCTGCATAGGCCCATATCACCTCGAAGGGTGGATCAACCTTCGCTTGCATCAATTCGTAAAACGTAGAGACTAAAGGAGACAAATTTGATGACTTTTCGGAAATCTTAGACAAAAGTTCTTGCATTGAGTGTTTCAGCTTGAGGGCGTAGTTCTCACCCACTAAAGGGACCAAATCTGTGGCCTCCATTGAAGAAGAAAAGAGTGCTTAATCGACGTTCCCCAGTACAAATATAAACGAGCAAATCTGATTTCTAGGGTTTATAAGAGAAGGGTTTTAGTCAGGATTTGAGCCCGGTTCGAACCGGTTTCGTACTGACTCTTACGTGCACTATAAAAATTGGATTTTTCTTTTACGGGAAAATTTGAAATCTCAATCTACGTGTTAGCTTTCTCCTATTGGTGGAGAATGTGGGCCTAGATTTTTTTTTTTCTTATTTGGACCAATCAAATAAGTTAAAAAGGTGTAATTTTTATTTTATAAAATAACAAAACAAACATTGAAATGAAAAAAACAAATAAAAAAACAAAACTACATAATTTATATATATATATATATATAACAGCAGCAAACGAAATTCAGAAAAATAAAAAAAATGAAATGAACAAATAAAAGGAAGATATAATGTTTGGTAAAAGGAGAAAGAGAAGAAGGGAATACGTACGCACGAGGGAACAACGAAAGAGGGAAAATAAAAGAAGGGAACAGTGACGCCGCTGAACCAGAGACCCGACGGAGCTGCCACGCGAGGTGACCGGTGGATTTTCGATTTGGGTCGTTGGGGTTTTAGTTTGGGCTTAAAATCCAAATGCCAACTACATGTATTTAAGAATATTATATAATAAAAGGGTTTTTTCAACGGTTGATTTATTTGGTGTGTTACTCACGTAACCACCGAATCGTACCGTCGTCTAATTTGGTGAAAATTGTGATCTTTCTGAGTATCAGCTGTTACTATCCGAGGTGGTGCTGTGAGGCGTTGTGGGAAGATGAAGGGCGTGTCTTGGGTCGTAGTTGTAACAGTGGTGGTTGCAGCATGGGTGCCCCTCTCACACTGTTCCAAGAAACCGGTTGGGGTGGCAAGAAAGGAGGACATTCCGTACATAAGGTGTCAGGTATGTGAGAAGCTCGCTAAGGAATTGCATCACCAGGTTCATAACAAGCAAGCTCAGATCGCTCCCAAAAAGGTTCTTGTTTTTTATTTTTTTCTCCTTCTGAATAGCTTCCTTGTATTTGTTTTAGAACTGATTTGTAGGCTTTTGGTGATAGATATTCGATTATTGTGTGTATTTCTGTGTTAGATCTCGGAGTACCAGATCATTGAGATAGCGGAGAATGTTTGTAATCTGAAAAAGGCAGAAGCGGATTGGATATTGCGCATAGATATTGTGGAGGAAGGAGATAGGCTGGTGGTAAGAGAACTCTTCTTATGGCTAGTGTAAATTTCTATTTTTTAATTTGAGTTTGACATTGCTATGCCATTTTCCCACATTTGTTGCACCTTGTAATTTCTTTGGATTGTGAAAGAAATAAGTATTAGTATTAAATTAAAAAAAAATGTGTTGGTCGTATGGACTCTGTGGTAATACTTTGATGTTGTTTTTCCAACTTCTTTTTTCATTATCAGCTTGAGGAACAAGACTCTGAAGGACAATGCAATTCTGAATGCAAGACAATTGAGCGAGCCTGTCAGGAGGTATGTGTATATTCCAAATTCAATTTACACCTGCTTTCAGTGCTTTTGTTTGCCACCAGTAAATTTCATCTTTTGGTCTGGTTCTGAAACTGGCTTATGTGAGAGAGTTGAATAAAGGAACAAGTTTCACTCAATATCTATGATGTTGTTGAAACTGTTCATCATCTGAAATGTACTTCCTGCGCTGGTTTTTGTATATGTTGTGTTTTTAAAAAGTCCATATTTGAAGGTGGTATCCTACAAATGTTTATGTTGAGATGTTTGTGATACTAGATTGGTAATGTGGAATTTGCAGGTTATAGGATATTCGGATACTGATGTTGCTGAATATTTATATAGTTCCAAGCCCGATATTGATTCATTGCGCAATTATCTCTGCAAAGACCTTACTAAAGCATGCAGTACCAAGCCACCCCCAGTCCCTAAGGTAACTATAGTTTAAAATTGATGCTTCTGGTGATATGGTTATGATTGGCATACAGTTTCGTTGTGAACTAATTATTGATGCATGGAAATTGGTTGTTAAAGATAATCTTCTTTTGGGTAGTATTGAGTTTGTGATTTCTGCTGCTGTATAGAATAATAAGTTTTCTGGTGATCATTGTTACGATGATTCTCTTGGTTTGTCTTGTATAATCCTTGCGCTTTAGGCATTCAAATTGAATGCTTGGGGTTTATTGTCAATGATGGAAAAAGAAAACAAAAGAGTAACAAGAAAATTGAGCATGTGTGATGGACAACCATAGTATTGCAGTTTATGTTTAAGTATAGGAGCAGTTGTCTTCTTGCAGACACATATATATAAACCTTTGCCTTTAATTTTTGTTAATGTCTTTGCTGAACATCAGGGTGAAGTGCTAGTTACTTTATTTTGTTATAAAATTCTAATCTGTGATTACTTTTATCAACCAAAATATTTACCCTAAACCCAACACTTTTAGGATTCAAATTATAGATACTATACCGATTAAACTTTCCATTATTTGGACTATGTGGTTTTTAAGAAACTAGAAAGTTGATCTGCAATGATGCTATCTAAAGTTGTATGCACTTAGCATTACTGTTTGATGGTGTGCATGATTTCTTAATGGAAAATCTTGCTATTTTCGTCATGAAGATATCTATTTGTGTTGCAGAACAGGGCACCTGGTGAACCATTTGCTGCAAAGTCTTCCAAGGAAGCTGAAATGGAAAAACTGCTGAAATCTATGGAGGTATTTCACCTTCTTTCCTTGTATTTTATGTTTGTATTTATATTTTAGAATAAATCAGATGTGGTATGACAGTATAAGGGTACGTTACATTGACAACCTGTCTTAAATGATCTTGTATGTTAAGATTTTCTGACTTCCATAATAAGTACCTTTCTGAAAAATTTACTGAGGATTCTGATTTGTTAACAATGTAAAACCGAGTTCAGATTCTCTATTAACAGTACAAACAAACCCGGTAGAAAATCCAAATTCTGTAAAGCCTCTTACACTAATAATACATGATTAATAAACTCTTGTTTGCTGAATGTTACTTGTTGTTTATGATCACGTTGTATTTCTTTCTGGTTCAGGGCATGCCCGGAGCACCAGGCATGAAAATGTACTCAAGGGATGATTTGATGAACATGAAGAATTTTGGTGGTGAAGATGGCGATGATGAAGATGAAGACGAGGATGAAGAGGCGAACTTCCCATCAAAATTGGTACTAACTGTTCCTTTTATTCATATTGATTGAAATTTTGACAGAGACTGATGGTTTGAGTAAACTGCGTTTTGCAGGGAAGAGTTTTGAAAGAAAAAGAAAGTGGAAAAAGAGACTGGAAACAGGTGATAAAAAGGAGAATTGAGGATACAAGCATGACATTGAAGAAACAAGCAAACAAATATTCTAGTCATATACGACAGTGGTGGAGGGGAAAGAAGACAACCATCTCAAAGAAGGGAGTGAAAACAGAACTTTAGTGCTGATATCTATTCCCTAACCATTGGAACAAAATTACAACATCACCACGTTTGGTACTGATATGGCCATGAATTTGGAAGGAAATCAAATGAGAACTTCACAATCACCTCTTGGAATCATTGGTTGTGCTGTCTGGTGTATTTTTGGTGAGTCAATTGTTGTCTAATGATGTTGTATGTGAAGCGTGTATCTATGGTGAGTCAACTAGTTTTGCATTAACTATGGCAGTTAAATGATGTGTATGCTTCATTATTCACGTTGGAACATCAATAGTTTCAGTTTAGTTTGGTTTTAAAATGTTAGTTTGATACAAATCATAACTAGTGAGAAAAGAATGAAAATGTTATGTTAGGCTGTTCTTATTGGTTTTGCCTCTGGCTTTGGTTGAGCCAGAATTTTTGCAGGCATTTATGTGCATGACAACTGGTGACTTCAATGGAGAATGGTAACGTGGAGATTTGTGTCTCTCCTGCATGCTTGTCTTTGTGATTTATCGAACAGACCAGAGAATGTATATAGGGGGGAAATTGAACATGAAAGTCGTTCATAAAGTAAAACTTACTACTTTCATCTTGGATGTTTCCATT